>Ga0247841_10000468_pt1 | contig 104518 bp, 88 predicted proteins | sample LaCruzMarch2015__2_FD_192410 | JGI IMG/M metagenome (GOLD analysis project Ga0247841, IMG submission 192410) | Freshwater microbial communities from meromictic Lake La Cruz, Castile-La Mancha, Spain - LaCruzMarch2015_18m | ecosystem: Environmental > Aquatic > Freshwater > Lake | place: Spain... | reverse complement strand
TGCGAATCAAATGCTATATAATTCATACTAAGCTGTGCCTCCTTAAACGCGGTTAGTATCGGTTATCCAAACAGATACTATTAAAAATGCGGAAGGGAGGCACAGCGCTTTCATAACATCACCCCTTACTGTAAAGATGGAGTAACCAGAGGATTGGTTAATCGTGCTTTATCTAATTAAGGGTGGTATGTTATTTGTTGTAACGCGAAGGCGAGACCCAATCAGACAGCGCGGATGACGGGGAACCGGATAAGCGAAACCGTACCGGAGTGGACTAGGCTACCAGAGGTTTGCTACGGACACTACTTTCGTTCGGCGCTTGCGTAAGCGCGCCGAGCGAGTGGAGCTTTGCGACACTGGGCCCGATCCGGAAGGGCGCTCGACGCATGCAGTGTCCGATAGCCAAGCAAACTGCGGCAAAGTCCACCCTGATTTCGCGTTCCGGTTCTCCGGCAGCCTCGGCGCCAAATTGTTGACCGACTAAATTTTATTGGGTAGGTGTGTTAAAGGCCCACGCAAAAGAAAGAGGGCGGGACCTTTCGGTTTCCGCCCTCCTTCGTTATGTGTGCCGATTTCTATGCGCTGACACTCCCCTTAAGCCGCGACTTTCTCCTCAACTTTGGGGGTTTCGCAGTGCATTTCCGCCAGCTGCCGGTAGACGCTGAGGCGCCACTTGTATTCTTCCTCAGCCAGCTTCATAAGGCGGGCGGCCACTTCAGGATTGGACTTATGCAGGCTCTTGAAGCGGTTCTCCCCCATCATAAAGTCCGACACCGGAATGCTGGGCGCGGGGCTGTCGATGGTCAGAGGGTTCTTTCCCTGCGCCTTCAGAGCCGGGTTGAACCTGTAGAGGGGCCAGCGGCCCGATGCAACGGCCTTCTTCTGTTCGTTCATGCCGGAACCCATGTCTATACCGTGCGCGATACAGTGGCTGTAGGCTATAACTATGGACGGGCCGTCAAAAGCTTCGGCTTCCGCCAGAGCTTTAACAGTTTGCTGGTAGTTTGCGCCCATGGCTATCTGGGCCACGTAGATGTTTCCGTAGGTCATGCAGATCATGCCGAGGTCTTTTTTGGGCAGCAGTTTGCCGCCGGCCGCGAACTGCGCGACCGCGCCCAAAGGTGTGGACTTGGACATCTGACCGCCTGTGTTTGAATAAACTTCAGTGTCCAGCACCATGACGCGCACTTTGCGGTTGGTAGCCAGTACATGGTCAAGACCGCCGTAGCCTATGTCGTAAGCCCAGCCGTCTCCGCCCAATATCCAGACCGATTTCTTTATGAGGTAATCCGCCAGCGTCAGCATGCGCGCGGATTGCTCTCCGGCCGTAGTGGAGAGAGCTTTTTTGAGGTCGGCCACGCGACCGCGCTGTTGCTCTATCGCCACCCAGTCTTCCTGTTTGGCGCTGAGTATTTCTTCGGCCAAAGCTGCCTGAGCTTTTAAGGAACCGCTCTTCATGGCTGTGAGCGTCTCGCGGGCTTCTTCCCCCATCTTATCGTAAGCGAGTCTCATGCCCAGGCCGAACTCGGCGTTGTCTTCAAACAGCGAATTGGACCAGGCCGGGCCGCGTCCGTCTTCGCGCACGCAATAAGGCGTGGTGGGCAGATTGCCGCCGTAGATGGACGAGCAGCCTGTCGCGTTGGCCACGGTCATATGGTCGCCGAACAGCTGTGTTATCAATTTGACATACGGCGTCTCCCCGCAGCCGCCGCAGGCGCCGGAAAACTCAAACAAGGGGCGCACCAGCTGGCTGCCCTGCACTGTATTGCGGTTGACTTTGGACGAGCCCAGGTCCTTGAGGGACAGGAAGAACTTCAGGTTTCCGCGCTCGTTCTCGCGCAGCGGGAACTGCGGAGCGAGGTTGATGGCTTTGCGGCCGGTTTCCTTCCCCTCTTTCTTTTCCTTGGCGGGGCAGTTGTAGACGCAGGCGCCGCAGCCCGTGCAGTCTTCCACGGCCACCTGAGTGGTGAACTTGAGGCCCTTGAGGGCGATGCGGCCTTCCGCCGACTTGAATGTTTTGGGAGCTTTAGCGAGTTCCGCCCCGTCATAAGCCTTAACGCGGATGGCGGCGTGCGGGCAGACCAGCGAGCAGATGCCGCACTGTATACACAGCGTTTCATCCCAGACAGGCGATTCAAGCGCGATATTACGCTTTTCGTACTGCGAGGTCGCTGTCGGGAAGGTCCCGTCAACGGGCATGGCTGATACCGGCAACTGGTCTCCCCGGAAGGCCATCATCTCGCACAGAGTGTCGCGCACGAAGGGCGGGAAGCCCTCCACGATGCAGGCGCGCTTGATCTTTGAGGTCAGGCCGCCAACTTTTACTTCCTGTATAGCGGCCAGGGTCTTGTCGACGGCCGCGAAGTTCTTATTTACCACCTCATCGCCTTTTTTCGCATAGGTCTTTTTTATGGACTGCTTGATGGCGGCGATGGCTTCGTCTTTCGGCAGCACCCCTGAGATGCCGAAGAAGGCGGTCTGCATGATCACGTTGATGCGTCCGCCCATGCCGGTTTCCTCGGCTATCCTGGAGGCGTTGATGACGTAGACCTTAAGGCTCTTCTTGATTATAGCGTCCTGCACTTCCACCGGCATCTTATCCCAGACCTCGCCGGCCTCAAACGGGCTATTGATAAGGAATACCGCGTTGTTTTCAGCCTTGTCCAGCATCTCGTATTTCTCCAGGAAGCTGAACTGGTGGCAGCCTATGAACTTGGCCTTGTAGACCAGGTAAGGCGCGCGTATATAGTTTTTGCCGAAGCGTACATGAGACACGGTCATGGAGCCGGCTTTTTTTGAATCGTATACGAAGTAGCCTTGCGCGTACTGGCCTGTCTCTTCGCTGATTATCTTTATCGTGTTCTTATTGGCGCCGACGGTGCCGTCAGAACCCAGACCGAAGAACAGCGCGCGGAAGATGTCCGCCGGCTCCGTAGTCCAGTTAGCATCGTATGAAAGGCTCAGGTTCGTCACGTCGTCTTTGATGCCCACGGTGAAACCGTGAACGGGTTTGGCGGCGGTCAGGTTTTCTATCACGGCTTTGGCCATGGCAGGGGTGAATTCCTTGGAGCCGAGGCCGTAGCGGCCGCCGATGATGACGGGAAGTTCTTTAAGCGCGCCGGACTTGAAGGCGTTGGCGCAGGCTGTAATCACATCCTGGAACAAAGGCTCGCCTATGGAGCCGGGCTCTTTGGTTCGGTCAAGCACGGCAATGCTTTTAACGGTTTTCGGCAGAGCTTTTATGAAGTCCGCTTCAGAGTAGGGCCTATAGAGGCGCACCTTAAGCACACCCACTTTTGCGCTGGAATTTTTTATCAGATAATTCACGGTGTCTTCTACGGTATCCGCGCCGGAAGCCATCACTACTATCACTTTGTCCGCGTCCGGGGCGCCCACATAGTCGAAGAGGCCGTAATTGCGGCCGGTCAGTTTTCCGAATTGCGCCATAGCGTCTTTTACTATCGCGGGCACGGCGGTGTAAAATTTATTGCAGGCCTCGCGGCTCTGGAAGAACACATCGGGGTTCTGGGCGGTGCCGCGCAGCACGGGATGTTCGGGATTGAGGCCGCGGGCTTTATGCTCAGCTATCAGCTTTTCGCTGATCATGGCGCGCATTACTTCCGGAGAGAGCTCCTCCACCATATTCAGCTCGTGGGAGGTGCGGAAGCCGTCAAAGAAATGCATAAACGGTATGCGCGCTTTGAGCGTGGCTGCCTGGGAGATCAGCGCGAAGTCCATGGCTTCCTGAGGATTGGCGGACGCCAGCAGGGCCCAGCCGGTCTGGCGCACGGCCATTACGTCGCCGTGGTCGCCGAATATTGAAAGGGCGTGCGTCGCTAGCGCGCGGGCGCTGACATGGAATACCGTGCTGGTCAGCTCGCCGGCAATTTTAAACATGTTCGGGATCATCAGCAGCAGACCCTGAGAACAGGTGAAAGTGGTGGTAAGAGCTCCGGCGGTAAGGGCGCCGTGCACGGCCCCGGAAGCGCCTCCCTCAGACTGCATTTCGATGACTGAAGGGATGGTTCCCCAGATGTTCTTGTCGCCCTTGGCGGACCAGATATCGGACAGTTCCCCCATTACTGAGGAAGGGGTTATAGGATAAATCGCTATAACTTCGTTGGTTTTGTGAGCCACATAAGCGGCGGCTGTGTTTCCGTCCATTGCGACCATATTCTTAGACATTATGTTTGTTCTCCTGTTATTTTTGGTTTCCCTGAATCCTGTGCACTGCGGAATATGCTGATAGTATAGCATTTTTGAGCGGTCCGGCAGTCCGACAACGGATTTAGGCAGTGCTTAAGGATTTTTAGTATACTTGTATATATAATAAGCGATTTATTTTATTAAAGAGGAGCGAGTCATGCCTTTAGAGCATAAACCTAAAAAGCCCACGCCGTCTATCAAGCAGAATCACGGCCCACATCAGGATCCCGCGGCCAGAAAAAGCAATTATGATGAAGTAGCTCTCGGTTTCAGCCTGGAAGAGGCGGTAACTGAGGCCGCCCGCTGCCTGAACTGCAAGACCAGACCATGTGAGACGGCTTGTCCGGTAAACATCAAAATCCCCGAATTTATAGACCTGGTCTACAGGGAAGATATACAGGGCGCCGCTTCCAAAATTTTCGAAACCAGTCTTTTTCCGGCCATCTGCGGCCGGGTATGCCCACAGGAAACCTATTGTGAAGACGCCTGCGTAATGAAAGACAAGTTCGGCCCCGTCTCGGTTGGCCGTTTGGAGCGCTTCGTGGCCGACCATGTCAGGAAAAACAATCTTACAACTCTCCCGGAATGCGCGCCGGCCACGGGCTTTAAGGTGGCCTGTGTCGGATCGGGGCCGACTTCGCTCGCCGTCGCGGCCGAATTGCGCAAGAAGGGTCACGAGGTCGCAGTGTTTGAAGCCCTGCACGAATTTGGCGGCGTGCTCAGCTACGGCATCCCGACTTTCCGGCTGCCGCGCGAAGTGGTAAAGGCAGAAGTTGAGAACCTGCGCAAGATGGGTGTTAAGCTCTTTAAAAATGTGCTGGTAGGCAAGACGCTCACTGTGAACGAGCTTAAGCATGATTTCGACGCGGTTTATATCGGTTCCGGAGCCGGACTGCCCAGCCCCATGAACTGCGCCGGAGAGGATCTCGTGGGCGTTTACAGCTCCAACGAATTCCTCACCCGTATCAACCTTATGCAGGCCTATAAGTTCCCCGCGGCGGACACGCCCTACTATATCGGAAAAAAAGTCATAGTGGTCGGAGGCGGCAATACCGCCATGGATTCCGCCCGCTGCGCCATGCGCCTTAAGCCTGAAAGCGTCACGGTGATGTATCGCCGCACCCGCGCCGAAATGCCGGCCAGAGGAGAGGAAGTTGAGAACGCCATGGAAGAGGGTATAAGATTCGATTTCCTGACCGCGCCGGTGGAGCTGGAAGGCGACGGGCAGGGCCGATTAAAGCGCGTTAAGTGCATCCGCATGGAACTTGGCGAACCTGACGCTTCAGGCCGCCGCAAGCCCGTGCCTATGAAAGGTTCCGAATTTTATATGGAGGCTGACAGCCTGGTGGTGGCCATAGGGTCAAGCCCCAATCCTATCATTCAGCAGACAACTCCGGGGTTGGCAGTGAACAAGTGGAATTGCATCACCGCCGACGCGGCCGGAAAGACCTCGCTGGAAGGCGTCTATGCCGGAGGCGACGTCGTGCGCGGCGGCGCCACCGTGCTTTTGGCCATGAAAGACGGAAAAGCCGCTGCACAGGCCATGCACCAGTACCTGCTGAGCAAGATCAAAGTAACGCGATAAAAGGTGAAAGATATGAATAAGAATATTTACTCTACCGACAACCTCTATAAGATAGTGGTGAAGGAGGACCTCTCCCCCGCCATCTCAAAGCATGTGATCTACGCCCCCCTCATCGCCAATAAGGCGAAGGCCGGGCATTTCGTGATCCTGCGAGCCAGAGAAGGCGGCGAGCGCATCCCGGTGACGCTGGTTAATTGGGACGCAAAAAAGGGAACTATCACGCTGATCATACAGAGTCTGGGCAAATCCACCACCGAGATCAACGCCATGAAGACCGGCGAGTCGTTTATGGATGTGGCCGGCCCGCTGGGCACGCCGGTGGAGGTAAAAAAATACGGCACTGTCCTGGGGGTAGGCGGCGGCGTCGGCATAGCCGAATTGTATCCAATAGCCAGAGCTTTCAAAGAAGCCGGCAACAAGATCATCTCCATACTCGGGGCCCGGTCCAAAGATCTGCTGATACTTGAGGACGATATGAGGCGCATTTCTGATTCCGTAATAGTGACCACTGACGATGGTTCGGCCGGAACTAAAGGCCTTGTCACGGACGCGATGAAAACGCTTTATGGCAATGGGGAGAAAATAGACGCCATCTTTACCATCGGGCCCATTATAATGATGAAATTTGTGGCGGAGACCTCGCGCCCTTACAAGACACCCACTTTCGCCAGCCTAAACCCTGTCATGCTGGATGGCACGGGCATGTGCGGCGGCTGCCGCGTGGAAGTGGGAGGCAAACCTAAATTCGCCTGCGTGGACGGCCCGATGTTCGACGCTCATCAGACCAATTTTGACCTGCTTTCCAAGAGAACCGCGGCCTACAGGGAACACGAAAAACTTTCCCTGGACGAATACGCTAAGACCCATGAATGTAAAATAGGACTCCATTAGAGCTGTAAGGCGCGACAATGTTCCAGGCCCTTGGCAGGCCCTGCGAACCGGAAGATTGGGGTGATAAATGTCGTTGACAATGAGCTTGGTTAAGTTGCAGAATTGGTGAGGTAAATCAGAATTAAGGGGAGATAAAAGAATGAAAAGAGCAATCATATCAGCGGTAGCGGTCGTCGCCTTCGGCGCCACGGCTTTCGCGGCGGACTACGGCAGCGCAGGCTGCGGCCTCGGAAGTCTGGCGTTCAAGAGCAATGACATGACGCAGGTACTTGCGGCCACAACCAACGGCACCTTCGGCAGTCAGACCTTCGGTATAACCTTCGGCACCTCGGGCTGCAACAATAAAGGTCTTGTGAAGATGTCCATGGCCCGCGAGAGCTTCATTGAGGCGAACTACAAGGACCTGTCCCGCGACGTGGCGTCCGGCAAGGGCGAATACGTGACGAACCTGGCCAAGCTCTACGGTTTCACGACCGAGAACACCGGGACGTTCACCGAGCTCCTGCAGAAGAACCACACCACCATCTTCGCGACCAATAACGCGAAGACCGCTGTTACCGAGATCAACAGGCTCGTCACCAGCCTGTAAGCACGGATACAAGTAAATGAAACACAAATGGGCCGGAGCATTCAAACCTCCGGCCTGTTTTTTATTTTTGATCCTGCTGCTGACACCTTCGGTCCGCGCCTTAGCCCCGGAAAAAGAGTTGCAGCGCCTCGCCCTCAGGCAATCCGCCATTAAAGCCGCCGTATGGACGGATCCGTACTGGTTGAGGCTGCTTTATTACGAGAAAAACTTGCTGGGCGGATACCGAAGTCCCTCCGTTAATAATAATTTCTTCCTCTCAAAATGGGGTAATATCAGTCCGAAGCTTGAGCTGGAAGCTGCCGTGGACGGCCTTTTTTTCGGGGGCCCTGACGATGACAGCCCGGAGTGCCGCTTCCCTGAGCGCTACCGCTGGCTGCGCGCTAAGCTCGCGGTCAAAGAATCAGATTGTGCTCTTAAGGTTTGCAGCTCTTTTGAGGACTGGAAGGCGGAACTTGATACGGAATCGGTAAGCCTGCTTTTTGCCGCCGGTTACCTCAACAATCCTTCAACACTATATGGTCACACCTTTCTCCGTCTGCATAAGCGCGGGGCTGCCGGAGCGGATCTGCTGGATTACACCATAAACTACGCCGCGACCGCCGACGCCGAGAACGGATTTTTTTCGCGATCAAGGGGCTTGTGGGCGCTTATCCGGGCCAGTTCTCAACCATCCCGTATTATCTGAAGATACAGGAATATCACAATATAGAGAACCGGGACTTATGGGAATTCCCCCTCAGCCTGACTTCGGACGAGATCGACCGCCTGCTGCGCCACGGCTGGGAACTCGGCAAGGCCGCTTTTCCTTACCTGTTTTTTACCCGCAACTGCTCCTGGCAGCTGATGCCGCTGCTTGATATTGTAAAGCCGGAACTTGATCTTTCGCGGCGCTTCCATATCTGGGTTATACCTTCCGACACTGCCAAGGCCGCGCTTCGGGCCTCTCCGCCCTCCGCGCCGGGCTGGCGGCCTTCGCTTTGGAAAATAGTGGAATGGAAAAGGGGCCAGCTCTCTCCGGGCGAAAAGGCCTCCGTGCTTGAACTGGCGCGCGGCGACCAAGGCGCGGAGCTTGAAAAACTGCAAGCTTCCCTCCCTTCGCGCAAAGCGGCGGTACTTGAAGCCGCGGTGGATTACCTGAGCTGGCGCTTTTACGCGCGGCGCATAGGAAAAACAGAGCTGGATAACCGCACCGACCCACTATTGGCGGAGCGCGCCCCCCTCGGACAGCAATTCACTTTTTTTGGCGGGCCGGAGCGCCCGGCTTCAATTTTAGAGGCGCATGAAAGCCTGCGCCTGGGCGCGGGACTGGTCTCGCTTAAAAACGGCCCCGCCTATGAGGTGCGCGGACGCTTTGCCGTGCAGGATCTTCTGGACGATCCCACTGGCTATCTGCCCGACGCCGTGCTTGAGATGGGCTCTTTCCGCCTGCGACATGAGCCCCGCTATAATCGTCTTTACATGAAAGAGGGCAGGCTGGCGAAAGTGATGAGCTTGAATCCGTGGGACGACTGGGTGCGCCGCCAATCCTGGGAGATTTCAGCCGGCATAGAGCAGGCTGACGAAACCGGCCGGCAGAGCGGTCGGGCGGCTGTGTGGGCTATGAACGCCGGTTCCGGATTGGCGGTAGAATTTCAGCTCCCGCTGCGCCAGGTCTGGTATGTTCTGGCCGAGGCGGACAGCGCTTTCGGTCCGGCTCTTGACGCTAATTGGCGCGCCGGGGCAGGCGTAAAGGCGGGCGTTCTGGCCGAAACAGGCCGGCTGCGAAGCCTGATTGAGGCGCGCTATATCAGCTACGCTTTCGGCGACACCAGGCCGCTTTGGGCGGGGTCGGCCGCTCTTTCTTTAAACTTTGCAAAGAATAGTTCCGCGCGGTTGGAATACGCCTGGCGCGGCAAGGTTCAGGAGTGCGGCGTATATTTTCACCAGTACATGTTCGCGCCGTGATGGGAGATGTAAAGCAGTTTAGATGCAAAGAGGTAAAGGTCAGTGGACTTTTTTTATGAGGACTGCTATTCGCTATTCATTAGTCGCCGTCTCATTGCTGCTAAGCGGCTGCACGCATTTATTTTTTCAGCCCTCCGGCGGCGTCTTTTCCGATCCGGCGGCGGATGGGATCAAGTATGAAGTTGTAAAATTCAGATCCGGCGACGGGACTGAACTTACCGGTATGTTCTTCCCCCCGGCGGGGCAGCCGCTTGCCACAATAATACATTTTCACGGTAACGCGCAGAATATGACGGCGCATTTCCCGTATTCCGCCTGGCTGGCCCGCGAAGGGTTTAATGTTTTTGTTTTCGACTATAGGGGCTACGGAGCCTCCGGCGGGAGACCTGATCTGGGCGGGCTTGTTCAGGACGGCGTAGCGGCCATGAGCCAGACAGTCAAGCTCCCGGGGGCCGAGCCGGAAAGGGTAGTAATCTTTGGACAGAGTCTTGGCGGCGCGATCGCCGTGGCGGCTGTGGCGGAATCGGGGTTTAAGCCGGCGGCTATGGTTTTGGAGGGAACTTTTTATTCTTATAAAAGCGTCGCCTCGGCCGCGCTGAGGCACAGATGGTGGAGCTGGCCTTTCTCGTGGATACCATGGGTGGGTGTCACGGGTAAATATTCACCATCGGATTATATCTCTAAAATTAACTGTCCAAAGCTCTTTATTCATTCGAAACTGGACCCGATAGTTCCGTTCAGACAAAGCAGGAAACTTTTTGATGCCGCGAAAGAAACCAAGGAATTCTGGCCAGTGACGTCCGGCCACACCGACGCATTTTATGGTCAGCGCGAAATCTACGGGCCGAAACTTACAGCCTACCTGAAAAGAGTTTTGGGGCCCCTCCCCCATTCCACCCACGTCTCCGATGGCCACTGAAAACATTTGTCTTGGCCGTGAAACCTGCATAAACACATCACCTTTGACGAGCTCACGCGTAAGTGTCCGCGCAAATACCCCTACGGTTTAGCCCATTCCCGGACCAGGTTTATCAGGACCTCCGCGGATTTGTTCATGCCGTCCAGCGAGACCCACTCGTAACGGCCGTGGTAATTGAAGCCCCCGGTGAAAACGTTCGGCGTCGGCAGGCCCATAAACGACAATCGCGCTCCGTCGGTTCCACCGCGGACCGGCTTTACGCGCGGCTTAATTCCGGCTTTGCTGACCGCCGCGATAAGTTTCCCCATGATTTCAGGCCGCCTGCCAATGACCGGGCCCATGTTGCGGTATTGCTCGTTAAATTCAAGCTTGATGTCCGCCAGGGGATATTTCATCCTCTTCTCAGCGACTATAGCCGCAAGGTGTTTCTCCATAGTCTTTAATTCCCCCAGGTCGTGTTCCCGGACTATGCCGGAAAGCTCGGCCGATTCTATCTCAGCTTTCAGATCGGTAAACATTATAAAACCTTCCCGGTTCGCCGTAGTCTCAGGCAGGCGGTTTTCCGGCCAGGCCGCGACGATATCAGCCGCTATCCGCAGGGCGTTCGCCAGCGCGTTCTTGGCCGTACCGGGGTGCACGCTCTTACCTTTTATCACAATCTTCACTCCGTCCGCGTTAAACGTCTCCTCTTCTATCGCCCCCGCCACATCGCCGTCAAAAGTGTAGGCTGCGTCCGCGCCGAACTTTTTTACGTTGAAATATTTCACACCCTGACCCACTTCTTCGTCCGGCGTGAACCCTATCTTTATCTTTCCGTGCTGTATCTCGGGGTGTTTTATGAGATATTCCGCCGCGGTCATGATTATGGCCAGACCGGCCTTATTATCAGCGCCCAGAAGCGTGTCGCCGGACGCGGTCACGATGTCTTCACCCTTACATTTGAGCAGTTCAGGACAATTGCCGGGAGTCAGCGTGACGCCCATTTTTTTGCTTATGACGATCTTGCCGCCCCGGTAATTCCTATGAATCTGTGGCTTCACATTCTTGCCGCTCGCGTCGGGCGAGGTGTCCATATGCGCCAGGAACCCGATAACGGGCCGTTTCACCTTCGTCGTGGCAGGTATCGCCCCGGTGACATAGCCGTGTTTATCCATGCAGACATTTTTAACGCCCACGCTCTTCAGCTCTTGCGCGAGTATTTTGGCAAGGTCCAGTTGACCTTTTGAGGATGGGTAGGTCTTGGAGTCCGGGTCGCTTTTTGTGTCCACCCTGGCGTATTTTTCAAGTCTTTTATAAAGTATCTCTTTAAAATTCATGTTCATCTCCATATCTCCGCATTAATGCCCTAGCCCTAAACCCTGTACCCTAGTCCCGATTTTGACCGATTGCCTTTAAAAACCTATAATCTAATTATATTCTAAATCCCGGGAATATTCAAAAGGAGTGCGAACATGGCCTTCAACTTTGTCCCAAAAGAACTCAAATTCTTCGATTTCCTCAGCCTGCAGGCGGATAATATAGTGAAGACCGCCGACTGTTTTAAGGCCTCCGTTAAAAAGGGCCTCTTTGACGAGGAGATAGTTAAAAAGATAAAAGATTACGAGCATGAAGGCGACACGCTGTCCCATGAGATCGTGGATATGCTGAACCGCACTTTTATAACCCCTATCGACCGCGAAGATATCTATTCCCTGACGAATACCCTTGACGACATCGTGGATATGATAAACTCCATGTCCAACCGCATAAAACTTTACAAGCTTGACGCTAACGACGAGTACATGGTGCAGTTTGCCGACACCATAGATCAGTCCGCGCACGCGCTGTGCAATGCCGTAAAGCATATGCATGACACCAAGCGCTCCCGCCGCGTCCTGGACCATTGCATAGAGGTCAACCGGCTGGAAAACCTCGGCGACCAGATACGTGAAAAAGCGATAAGCCATCTTTTTGAAACCGAAAAAGATCCTATCATGGTAATTAAGTGGAAAGAAATCTATGAAGTTGCCGAGGGGACGCTGGATATCTGCGAGCATGTCGCGAAAGTTATTGAATCAATACTGGTGAAAAATGGATAACACGCTATTGGCCGTAAGCGGTTTGATCGCGCTGGCACTGGTCTTTGACTATCTTAACGGCTTTCATGATGCCGCAAATTCCATTGCCACAATAGTCTCTACCCGGGTGCTGTCTCCGCGCCAGGCTGTCATATGGGCGGCTTTCTTCAACGTTGTGGCTTTTTTCATTTTTAATCATGAAGTGGCAAAGACAATGGGGAAGGGAATAGTCGACATCAGCGTTATAGACTCCCATGTCATATTCGGCACACTGGTCGGAGCGTGCGCCTGGAATATTCTTACCTGGTATTACGGACTCCCGTCCAGTTCATCCCACGCCCTTATGGGCGGTTTAGCCGGCGCTGCCGTGGTAAAGGCGGGCACAGGCGTTCTGGTGATGAGCGGCATAATAAAGGTTCTGCTGTTCATCGTGATCTCACCCGTGCTGGGCATGGCTCTGGGGTTGATCTTCGGGGTGATCGTTTACCGCTTTTTCAGCGGATCCGTTCCAAGCAAAGTGGACCATCTTTTCCGCAAGGGGCAATTGCTATCGGCGGCCGCCTATAGTCTGGGTCATGGCGGCAATGATGCTCAAAAAACCATGGGTGTTATAACTGGTCTCCTGTACAGCGCCGGCTACTTAGGCGGAAAATTTGAAGTCCCGGGCTGGGTAGCCATAGCTTGCTACACAGCCATGGGCCTGGGTACAATGTCCGGCGGTTGGCGCATAGTAAAGACCATGGGCCACAAGATTTCCAAGTTAAAACCTGTAGATGGTTTTTGCGCGGAATCAGGCGCCGCCGCGACACTCTACCTGGCTTCTTCTATGGGCGTGCCTGTAAGCACTACTCACACCATAACCGGCGCGATAATGGGCGTGGGCACCATGAAACGCTTCAGCGCGGTAAAATGGGGAGTGGCCGGCCAGATCGTATGGGCGTGGGTCTTAACTATCCCCGGTTCAGCCTTGATCTCAGCTCTGGTTTATTGGCTATCCATGCACCTGTTCGTCAAATAGGGAACGCGGCCCTTTCAAAGCAAACATCCCGCCGGCTGTTAAAAGCCGCGGGATGTTTTATTTGCTGACCCGTTATCTGGCGGTGAACGTGTATTTTATTTCGCTGTATTGCCACTGTGAATTGCAAATGTCGGGTGTGTGGCCGTAGAAAGCTTTAAGAAAAGGCTCGGCCACGATCTTGCCCCGTGAGTCGGTCAGGACGCTGAATTCAATGTAGGCGTCCTCTCCGGCAGAACAAGCGGAACCTTTGCCGTTCCTGAAGATCATGGTTGTGGCTTTATAGAGACCGTCCGACGGGGGGCCGATCTTCAGGTCGAACGCCCCGTTCACACCTGTGCCGGAAACGCTGAGGCGCGGTTTTTCAAAAATATTGCCGGAAATTTTCATGGAATCGATACAGAATGAAAAAGGCATCCCCATCCGTTCAGCGTTAAAATCTTTTCCTCTCTGCCAGCAAAAAGAGCCCCTGAAGATAAAACCGGACCTCTCCGGAGCTGTTGGGCCGGGAACCGCGGAGAGCGCTTGCGCGGCAATGCCGGAAAATTCAAACGCGGCCGTCCGCCTCATGTTTTCAAAATCGGAAGCGCGAAGCGCCGGAGCGCAGACCAGAACAACCAGCAGGCTTATCACTGACTTCATCGTATTGCGTCCTCCTGAATAATTACGCTTATATTCTAACATTCGCCGGCCGGCAAGTCTTTGACACAGGTCAATAAGATCGATGTATGGCAATTCAGATGGTTGGCTATTTGGCCTTTCAAAGTAGGGGTCGTTATTGTGCTGAAGCGGCGCGTCCGGCCAGTAGGCCGGAAGTCCAGGCGAAGTGGAGGTTGTAGCCGCCGGAATCGGCATCGATATCAAGCAACTCACCTGTAATGAACAGGTTTTTAACTTTCCGCGACTCAAAGGTCTCAGGAGAGATTTCTGATGTCTCAACTCCGCCCGCCGAGGCCATAGCGTCCTCAAAGCCCAGCGATCCCGTGATCTCCAGTTCGAACCCTTTAAGGAGCCTCACAAATCCTTCGAAGGCTTTCCCTGGAACCGCGCTGACAAGCTTATCGGAGCCGACTTTCGCGAGGTCGGATAAAAGCAGCGTCAAGCGCTCGTCTGCCAGTCCGCACAGGAACATTCTCCAAAAGCGGTCAGCCATTTCCTCGCGCCTGGCGAGCATGAACGCTGAAAAGTCCGTGGCGGTATATTCCGGAAAAAGGTCCAGGCGGCATCTTACCGGTCCGGTCTTAAGGGCGAACACGGCGGCGCGGCTCAAATCCAGCACCGCGGGGCCTGAAAGGCCATACCTCGTAAACAGGACTTCTCCCCGGTTTCGCGCAAGAACTTTGCCGCCGGCCAGCAATTCAAGCGCGGCCTGGACCCTGATGCCCTCGATCTGCGTTACAAAACTTTCTTTTATTTTGAGAGGAACGATGACTGGCTCCGGCCCTTTGACGGCGTGCCCAAGAGACCGCGCCAGATCGTAACCTGAGTCCGAGCCGCCTATCTGCGGATAGGCCGGACCGCCGGCGGCCAGTATGATGGCGTCACACTTTAAAGTCGTTTGGGGGCCGGGCGGCGCCTTCGTTTCCCACTTAGGCGGCACGCGGCGGGTTAGCACTTCAAAGCCGGTATCTGTTTTTTTTACGCCTAAGACCTCCGTCAATAACCTTATCTCCGCGTTTTTCCAGCTGGTGAAATTCACAAGCGCGTTAACCACATCGGAGGCCTTCATGGAGCGTGGAAAAAAGCGCCCGTCGGACTCTTGTGCGGTTAAAAGGCCCAGGCTTTCAAAAAACGCGAGTATGTTTTCAGGAGGGAGGGCCGTCAGGATCTTATCAACAAAATCGGCGGTTCCGCCGTGGTAGCGCCCGGAAGTCACCAGGCTGTTGGTAAGATTGCATTTGCCCGCACCGGTCGAAAGGATTTTGCGGCCGGGAACATGATTTTTTTCCAGCACGGTAACGCGGGCCCCCGCTTCCGCCGCCGCGCAGGCGGCGGCCAGGCCCGAGGCCCCCGCGCCTATAATAATTATATTTTTGCCGTTCATTAAATAAGGGTGCAGGGTATAGGGGGCAGGGTTCAGGGGAATAATGTAAGCAGGGTTCTTTCTTTCTAAACCCTGAACCCTATACCCTTTCCTAAACCCTGTCGGCTGAGCCGACCACGGTCCTGTTCTTGTCAATGTACATCTTTATCAGCTCTTCACGTGCCGGGCCTAGGTATTTGCGGGGATCAAACTCGCCCGGCTTTTCCGCGAACACTTTTCGTATAATAGCGGTCATGACGAGCCTGCCGTCGGAATCTATGTTTATCTTGCAGACCGCGGACTTGGCGGCCTTGCGCAGCTGGTCCGCGGACACACCCACGGCGCCCTCCATCTTGCCGCCGTATTTATTTATCATATCGATGTAAACATCAAGAACCGAAGATGCTCCATGCAGAACTATCGGAAACCCCGGGATGCGTTTCTCCACTTCTTCCAGGATATCAAAGCGGAGAGGCGGCGCGGATTCTCCTGGTTTAACCTTGAATTTGAAGGCGCCGTGACTGGTGCCGATCGATATGGCGAGCGAGTCGACTCCGGTGCGCTTTACGAAATCCTCCACCTGCGCGGGTTCGGTGTAATGAGTGTGCTCGGAAGACACCTCGTCTTCTATCCCGGCAAGAACCCCCAGCTCACCTTCAACAGTGACATCGAATTGATGAGCGAATTCCACAACCTGGCGGGTGATCCTCACGTTTTCTTCGTAAGGCAGGCTGGAACCGTCGTACATAACGGAAGAAAATCCGTTCTCTATGCAGGATTTGCAGAGTTCAAAAGAATCGCCGTGATCGAGATGCAGCGCCGTCGGCACGGGGCCTCCCGGCATCTCTTTGATCATCTCCATGGCGCCGCGGGCCATCCAGCGCAGCAGGGTGGGGTTGGCGTATTCGCGCGCGCCCTTCGAGATCTGTAATATTACCGGGGAGCGGCTTTTCACGCAGGCGGTCAGAATGGCCTGAAGCTGCTCCATGTTGTTGAAATTATAGGCGGGTACGGCATAGCCGTCCTTGTTTGCCTTTGCGAACATCTCTCTGGTATTCACGAAACCTAATTCCTTATAGGACACGGGCTTTGTTGCGGTCGTCATACTGTTCACCTCAGTTGCTGGCGGTTGGGATTACTAAGACCATTATAATATTTTGCCTTTCAAAAAGCCACATGCCGGAAATTCTATTTCCTATCAACCCTCGGTCGCGCAATCTTCCTATCCTTTGTGTCTGTAATAATTTGCTAAAATCATATGATAGCCCGATTTATCGGCCGGAGAGATTTTTAATGACGGAAGACAAAATAATTTTCAGCGGCGTAAAGCCGTCAAAATTTAATTTAACCCAGCGCCGCGCCGCCTATTACGACGTTTCTGACATTATAACCAGCGCCCAGTATAAGGTTCAGGACGAAGAAATAAAAGCCCTTGAGGACATAGACCTCATATACCGGACGATTACAGCCATCCTTTACAACTTCGCCAACGCCTCGGGCCATCCCGGCGGAAGTATTTCTTCCGGCAGAATAGCCCAGGGGCTGCTGTTCGCATCCATGGATTACGATTTTTTTGATCCCCAGCGCGAAAACAGCGACATTATAACTTACGCGGCCGGGCACAAAGCCATGGGGCTTTACGCCCTCTGGGCGCTGCGAAACGAGCTTATCCGGGCATCCGGCGCAAAAAACATGCCCGAGGAAAAATTCCAGCTTCGGCTGGAGGACCTTCTGGGCTTCCGGCGCAATCCAGTCAACACTACACCGCTTTTTAAGAAATTTAATTCCAAAGCGCTTGATGGACACCCCACCCCACACACGCCCTTCGTTAAGACCGCCACCGGCGCATCCGGAGTCGGTGTTGGTGCCGGCGTGGGTCTGGCGCTGGGCGCGATGGACACTTATCCGGAAAGGCCGCCCAGGGTTCACATGATAGAAGGCGAGGGCGGAATGACGCCCGGCCGTGTGGCTGAAGCCATGGCTGCGGCCGCAGCAGCCCAGCTTTCCAACGCTATAATGCATATCGACTGGAATCAAGCATCCGTAGACTCCGATAATGTGTGCCTTGAAAATTCCAAGCCGGGCGATTATGTGCAATGGACGCCCGGAGAACTGGCATACCTGAACGACTGGAATGTCGTCCATGTATCCAACGGCCACGATTTCTTTCAGATTCTTACCGCCCAGAAGTTTGCCGCCAACCAGAGCGAGAACAGGCAGCCTACGGCCGTGGTGTACCGTACGGTCAAAGGCTGGAAGTACGGCATAGAGGGCAGCTCCGCGCACGGCGCCGGCCACAAATTCTCTTCCGCGGGCTATTACGGAACGCTGAGCGAATTCGAAAACAAATTCAATGTCAGTATGCCGCATTATTGCGCGAGTTCCCCCACGCCCGACTCCGTGGAGGAATGTTTCTTTGACACGCTAATGGTGATCAGAAAAGTCATTGAAGCCAATCCCGCGCTGTACAATTTCGCCCTGAATAAGATCAACGAATCAAAGGAACGCCTTGAGGCCCAGGCCAGGATCCCCAGAGCCGACGCGCCCGATCCGGAAAAAGCCTACCTGATAAAAGCCTCCCGGCCTCCGGAAGCGCTGGACTTTAAGCCCGGGACCGAGATAACTCTGCGGGAGACACTCGCAAGAGCGCTTAATCATATAAACCTTCTCACCGGCGGCGCCATTCTGGTTTCAGCGGCCGACCTTTACAGTTCTACCAGCGTTAATCTGGCCGGCAAAGGGTTTGGCGAAGGGTTCTTCAATTCAGTCTCCAATCCCGGATCCCGGACCATCGCGGCCGGCGGCATATGCGAGGACGCCATGGGCGCTATAGCATCCGGCATCTCCACTTTCGGGCGGCATATAGGCGTTACCTCTTCCTACGCGGCTTTTATCGCCCCACTGGAGCACATCTCAGCCCGCCTGCACGCCATAGGCCAGCAGAACCGGAAAGCTCTTGACGGCAAGCCCTTCAATTCCTTCATAATGATCAACGCCCATGCAGGCATCAAGACCGGAGAGGATGGCGCGACGCACGCGGACCCGCAGCCGCTGCAGCTCCTGGAAGGCAATTTTCCTAAAGGCGCGCTCATCACCCTGACACCCTGGGAGCCAGGGGAAGTATGGCCGCTTCTGGCTTCAGCTCTGAACCGGCGCCCCTCCGTAATAGCCCCGTTCGTCACCCGCCCCGCTGAAAAGGTGGCAGACCGCGCCGCTCTCGGCCTCCCCCCCGCCGAAGAGGCCGCCAAAGGTATTTACTATTTGTTGAGGTCCGATCCCCAAAAACCGCATCGCGGAACCGTAGTTGTACAGGGCAGCGGGGTGGCGTCAGTATTCGTCCACGAAGTGCTGCCGAAAATAAAAGAAGCCGGCATTAACATAAACGCAGTTTATGTGACATCTAAAGAACTTTTTGAACTTCTGGACGCGGAAGAGAAGGAAACCATGTTCCCCGAAAAGTCAGCCATGGAAGCCATGGGCATAACCGATTTCACGCTGCCGACCATGTATTATTGGGTCAGGTCCGGAGATGGTATAGATCGTACGCTTCACTCTTTTAAAAAAGATCGCTATCTCGGCAGCGGTAAGGTCGCCGAAGTGCTTAAGGAAGCAGGGTTGGACGCCGTCGCGCAGTTCACGGCTATTAAAAACTACGCCGCTTTTATGGCGGGTTCTAAAAAATAACGGAGGTAACATCATGATGATCCAGGTTCAGGAAAAGCCCTATCTCACAGGCCGCGCCTTTATGTTCAGTCTCAGCAAAGGTGAGGATCTGCTGCAGGCGGTTCAGTATTTCTGCCATCACCATCAGGTCCGTTGCGGCCTCATAAACGCCATAGGAGCCGTGGAACGCGCCACCTTCGGCGTATACGACCAGAAAGCCAAAAAGTATATCAAGATCAATATTGAAAAAGAGATGGAAATATTATCCCTCTCCGGCAATGTCAGCCTCTTTGACGACAAGCCAATGGTTCACGCGCATATCATGTTTTCCGACATGGAAGGCAAGGCTTGTGGCGGTCATCTGATGGCCGGAACCAAGGTTTTCAGCCTGGAAGTTTTCATCCAGGAGCTCACCGGAGATCTGAAGGTCCGCAAGCTTGAGAAGGTCACCCAGCTGCCTCTCTGGACCAATCCTCTTTGTTTTAAATAAAAAGTGGATATGGTTCAGCCGAAGACGGCGGGACGGACAGGCGAGCTGTATCGCAGAGGGAAATTTGATACCAAAAATACACAACAAACAGGGAACCCTCGCGTATCTCGCTTGCTCCGCCCTGAACATAAAGGCGGTACAATGACCCGGGATCCATCTTCTTTTAAGGCGGGATTTGTAGCCATAACGGGCCTGCCCAATGTCGGCAAATCCACGCTCCTTAACGCCCTGCTCGGAGCAAGGCTTTCGATTGTTTCGCCCAAGCCCCAGACCACCCGCAACAACATTATGGGTATCCTGAACACCTCCGGGCATCAGACGGTGTTCGTGGATACGCCGGGAATGCTGACCCCCCGCAACCTTTTTGAGAAAAGCATGTCAGGTGCCATAAAGCGCGCGGCGGCTGAAGAAAGCGACCTCGCGCTCCTGCTGGTTGAACCGCGCGTTCCGCCGGCCGATAAGATGGAATTCTTTGAAAAATTTAAATTCATCTCAGCCCCCCTGTATCTGGTGGTGAATAAAATGGACCTGGCCGGCAAGGACTCGGCGGAAGCTGCCAAGACCGCGGAATTCTTTTCCGCGTCGCTCCCAGTGAAAAAAACTTTTTTTCTGTCAGCGCTTGGCGGGGCCGGAGTTAAGGAGCTCAGGGAAGATATTCTCTCCGCGATGCCGGAACATCCGGCATATTATCCGGAGGATCAGATAACCGACCGCTGGGAACGATTCTTCGCGGCGGAGGTTATACGCGAACAGATCTTTAATCTTTTTTCGGAAGAAATACCTTACGCCTCAGCGGTAGAAATTGAAGTATTCAGGGAGACGGAAGGTATGCCGGACTATGTTTTGGCGGCGATACACGTGGCGCGGCCCACACAAAAACCTATCATCATCGGCAAGGGCGGAAGACAGATACGCATTCTGAGGGAGAAAGCCCAGACCGCGCTGGAAAAATTTCTCTGCCGCCCGGTGAAGCTGGAGCTGCAGGTTAAGGTAACCCCGGACTGGCAGAACAACCCGCAATTCCTGCAGGACATCGGTTTTTATGAAAAAAAGCAGCGTTAACGTGTTTTACGCCCTGGCGGTTTACGCGGGGACCTCGGTTCTTTTTATCACCGTGCAGTTCGTTGTTTCCGGCGCGCTGATCTACCTGCTTTCTCATACCGTAAGCGCGCGCCTGTTAAAAGCTGCCGTATGCGACTCCGCGGGTTTCGCCTTCCTGACTGCAACCACCACTGTTCTTCAATATTTTCTCGCGAGCCTGCTTTCCCACAATCTCAGGGGAGGTTCGGGGCTTTCAGGCATAATTTTTTTCTCCGCCGCGATATCTTCCGCTTTTTTCCTCAGGCTGTCGGCACACTCCGCTTTCAGCTCCTATATGTTCGCCGTCTTACCCCTTATCGTTTCCTACCTGCTGGGCGCAATTACGGGTCTGCTCCAGAAAGAATCCGACAATCCCTTCCGCAATGCCAAGTTTAATATTTTCAGGATAGACTAACGCCTTGCTTTTACTAAAACAAAGCCGAGCGACCATAAAGTGCGTAAGTTTTACGGAGGGGCCCCCGACTGGGCATCCCGCAACTTCCATACCAAAGAAACCACCAGCCCGGGCATTTTCTCACTTCCAGAGGCCGGGTATGGCGGCCGAACAGTTGCTGCAGAGGCCCTTACCCTTTTTCGTAACTTTTACCGAGTTATTCAGGATCTTGAAGCCGCGGCGCGTCACCAGTCCTTTGCCGCAGGACGGGCAGAGCGTATCCTCAAATCCCTGGCCGGGGATATTGCCGGTGTATATGTACTTCAGGCCTTTCTTCAGTCCTATCTCCCTGGCTTTCAGCAGAGTTGCCGGAGGCGTGGCCTCACGGTCCGTCATTTTATAGGTGGGATAAAAAGCCGTAATATGCCAGGGAATATCTTTTGAAACTCCGGAGATAAAAGCGGCCAGAGATTCGAGCTCCTTTTCTCCGTCGTTAAAACCGGGGATAAGCAGCGTGACTATTTCCAGCCAGAATCCTCTGGCATGTATCATCTCAATGGCCTTCAGCACATTCGCAAGCGTCCCTCCCGCCACCTTTAGGTAATTCTCGGCGCTAAAAGTCTTCAGGTCCACTTTATAGATATCAACTTGCGGTCTTATATAATCCAGAACTTCCGCCGAGGCGTAGCCGTTGGAGACATACGCCCCCCGTATCCCGTATTTCCTGGCCTCTTTGAAAACCGCCACGCTCCACTCGGCGGTTATGAGAGGTTCGTTATATGTGGAGACGACGAAAGCGGCCCCGGCCTCGCGGGCGGCCGCCGCCAGTTTCGCCGGAGCCGCCGGCTGTATCCCTCCGGCGGAACAGGCGGGATCCCTGAGAGCCTGCGAAGTTAGATAGTTCTGACAGAAGGAGCATTTAAAATTACAGCCTAGCATTCCGAAAGAGAAGGTTAAAGCGCCCGGCAAAGCGTGAAAAAATGGTTTCTTTTCTATGGGGTCAAGTCCGCAGCCTGAGATGTACCCCCATGGAACTTTTAATACTCCTCCGATATTAAACCGCACTTTGCATATCCCCGCTCCGCCGGAAGGTACCATGCATTTATGGGCGCAGGCGAGGCAACGCACGCCGTCATCCTTCAGGCGCTCAACAAGTTCGGCTGGAGCAGAGCATTCACGAATCGTTTCTTCAAGGGTCATTTGGGAGCTCTGACGCTGAGGGCATGATGAAGAACGGAGATTTTAAGAGTGCCGTCACCTGTAAAATCCTCTCCGTCGAGATGATAGGGCGCTCCCGGCGGGCAACTTATCTCTATGATCCCGGAGACATCCGTGGTTACGAGGTCCGTATGTCTGAGAAACTTTCCGTTGAAGAGATCTGGCACGGCAAGCAGCGTCCTTAGAACCCCGGATTTTTTTACCACTATGAGATTCAAAAGACCATCGTCAATACACGCGTTCGGCGCGATCCTGGCCCCCCCGCCGTACTGCTGCCCGTTAAGGACCGCGACGACCATCGGGGAAAAGGCGCGGCGGCGGCCGTTCATAGTCACGGCTATTGCCGCCGGAGAATACCTGAAAAAAGTCAGAGCCGCGTGATAAACATACGGGAATATTCCCCGCCGGCCGCCCAGACGGGTGTTAAATACCCTGGCGACCTCCGCGTCCAGCCCTACGCCGGCCGCGCAAAAAAAGGGGCGTCCATTAGCGAGTCCGACATCTATCTTCCTCGGAGCCCACTCCAAGAGGCCCTTAAGCGCTTCATCATGATTCAGAGGTATGCCCAGGTTGCGGGCCAGACCATTCCCGGAACCGGACGGCAGTATGCAAAGCGTTACGGCTTTACCGATTACAGGCTCGGCTGCTTCCCGAATCGTTCCGTCCCCTCCTACGGCCACGATGTTGGAGAAGCCGGCAATGACCGCCCTGCGCGCAAGTTCCCGGCCGTGCCCCTTATGCTGTGTTAAGGCGATCTCGAAATGGATATCGCGGCCTCTGAAAAACGCGGTTACGCGTTCCGACAGGCTAGTGCCATACCCCTTACCGGCCGTGGGATTTATAATGAAGAAATAAGACATAATTTATTACATTCCATATATATTGTATATTTTAGTTGTTAAGAAAAGATTTACTATTTGGCAAACTCGGCATGGGGGCATTATGAAAACGCTGCTGGCTATTTTTACCCTGGCGACGACTTGCGGGACTATGAGCGCGACCGCCGGGCCTTCTGTTACCGCTTGCGTCTACAAATACGCGGGGGATGTGCAGCTTTTGGAGCCAGGGGCTGCGGCCTGGCACAGTCTTGAAAGCGCGGTTCCCCTCAGGGAAGGAACCCGTGTAAAGACCGGCGGCGGGGCAATATGTGAAATATTGGCCGGAGACGGTACTTTTATATATCTCTACGAAAACTCCGAGACCGTGGTGGAAACTCTCAGATTTGATGCCGACGCGCGAGAGTATGGCTTTAATTTCATAAGAGGCAGGATCCTTTGGCTGGCGGCTAAGATTAAGCGCAAGGCCTCACGGTTCGAGGTCAGAACGCCTTCTGCCGTCTGCGCTGTCCGGGGCACGGATTTTTCGATAGCGGTCTCATCCGCCGACTCTGATATCGGTCTTTTTGAGGGGCAACTGAATATCCAAAGCAACGGCAGGGAAACGGTCCTGTCCGCGGGCAGCGAGGCTCTGGCCGGGCCGGACGCGGATATGCTGGTCAGTCCCCGGTTTTCGGCGTTGATGAAAGCTGAAAAACGCCGTTACCTGAAGCTTAAAAAATACGCCGAAAATCTTCGTGTGAAAATGGCGGCAAGAGACGGGTTCATAGATGAATTTATTCGGATCAGGCAAAAAAAACTACAGGATCTGGAAATTCGCAGGCGGGAAAAGCTTAATAAACGGAAATAACTCAGGAAGCGCAAAGTGGGAAGAGTTTGACGCGTTTCTCACTCTTCCCGTTTTTCAACTCACGCTTTACGGCTTGGACAGTTCGGCTTCAATATCGTAGGAGGAAGTCCGGTTTATCTTTACCGGGAATTTTGGGTTTTTCATAAGGAGCTGGGACAGATCCGAAGCGTTCCCCTTCCTTAACCCGATATCCAGTGCGGCGGTGTCGCCGGACATGCTTCTCAGCCAGCAGTCACGGACCAGCGGAATATTTCTGACCGACTTTAAAAAATCGCTCACTTGGTTCATGCTTTCAACTTTAGAAAGAACGACCCGCACAACGGATCTTTCGCGCAACGCCTTAAGGACCGCGTCCTTAAGATCGTCACCGGCTTTTTTAGCGGAATTAATTATAGCCGCCCGCGCCGCGGAAGGTTCGTTGAGGTCTATGCCTCCGGCCGTTTCCTGAAGCGAGGCCAATGTTTCGCCTGAACCCTGCTTAACCGCGCTGATGGAAAGACCGGCCCTGTAGGAAATGAAGCCCCCGAGACCCTCGCGCGTATTGAAGTCCGACTTGGCGGAGCCTTTAATGAGGATATCGGCTTTGTCTTTTCCCCCCGTCATAAACCCCGCTTCCGAGAACCTGTTCTTAAGCTCCAGGGCCGCGTATTCCGTTTCCTGAACCTCCCCGTCCATGCTCTCTGAGATATCAAAGCCTATGACCGGATTGCCGAGCTTCTGCGGCTCGTTCTCGAGTTTTCTAAGTTTGGCCGTGATGTCTTCCTTGCGCACATGTGCCCGTATCTTCGTTTTGTAGAAGTCCCCGTCACGGGTTTCTTTAAGAATTTCGTACTTCTCTATATAGCCTTCGGTCTGTGAGGTTATAGTGTCGTCTATAAGTATGGCCTTTGAAACCATGGCTTCCTGGGAAACATAGACACCGACCACAAGGCCGAGGGCGTTCTTCATCGCTTCATGCAGGGATGTTTTCTTGGCGCCGTCAAGGTCGCCGTTAACCACGGGGGCAATCCCCTCCGCTTCCACCACCTCGGTTTCGTACGCGCTGTTCAGCGCCGACTTGCGCGTGGCGGAGCAGCCGGCCAGCAGCATGGCGGCCAGAAGAGAAGCGAATATGCGGGTATAATGTTTCATCTATGTACTCCAGACAAATGCCATTTGCCGTATGCCATTGGCCATACGCAGAAACCGTAAGTGAACTTCCTTGCAAAGCACAGGGCAAATAATGACTTTCGCGGCGCCCTGTTATCAGTCAACTATTTTAAGACCGGCCTCTTTCAGGGCCTTTTTGGAAAGCCTGAGAACGATTACGCAACCATCGTCGCTGGTCCACTCGGTCCTTACGACTTGGGCGCCTTTGATGACGGACTCTATCTTGGTGGCGAGCACGGAGTCAGTTTCTATCGCTTTCTCAACGGTTATGCCGCCTTCCAGGCTGACGCCTTTGATGAAGGAGAGCATATTATACTGGCCGTTGACTATGGAGGCGTTTCTGGAAGTCGCCATGCGCTGTGTCTTATTTTCAAGGGTCTGATCGGCGGCGCCGATTCCGCGGGCAAACACAAAGTTTTTAGTGACGCCTTCTTCAACCCATTCCCGCTCTATATCACCCTTATCCGAAACGGTCCCTTTCTGATTCGTGGATGAACAGCCCCACGCTAACAGCGATACGACCACCAGCAGTAAAGTCTTTTTCATGTTAATGCTCTCCTTATGAGGGGGCGCTTGAGCGCCCCATTATCTCTATTCTATAACAAGGGATTTCAAGTGTCAAATGCCCGGAAGGAAGAGTTGGTCCTTGTCCGGGAAATACACCTGATTTTTTCGGATCAGTACAACATGAAAAAGTCGGAATCCTTATTGGCGGGAATGTTGTCGGATTTTTTTGGTTTGGCCGGAAATTTTTTAGCGGGTTTAACAGCCTTTCTCGGCTGGGGCCTGACCTCTTCCTGGTCGCGGTACTGGGTGCTCTTCTTATATTGGACCGGGCGCCAATTGGTGAACTTGTAGGAAAAAGAGACCTGCGAAGTGTTAAAAACCTCGTTGGCCAGCGACATGGCGAAGTCAAGGGCGAAGCCTTCGTGCCGTATGCCAAGCCCCATAGTCATGCCGCTATTATCCTCCATGGTCTTATAACCTAAACGGAAATTAAAATACTTTTCAAAATGGTATTCCAGTCCCGCCCGCAGGCTTTTGAGGCTCTCATTCATGTGGGAGTCGCTTTCGATTGACAGCAGGACGGATTGGTCCAGGATAGTGGGCCGCTGGTAAGAAAGGCCAAGCCGCAGTATAGAAGGAAGCGCTTCGGTTTTGGTACGGTACTTTATGCCTGTGCCGTAATTCGAAACCGCCGCGCCGAAAGTGAGTCCCAGATTCGGTTCTCTTACCAGCCAGCCGGCGTCCACGGCGAAAGCGGAGGCTGAATATTTCCCCAGGAGTTCAGACCCTATATACTTACCTGAAAGACCCAGATACTGTTCAAATGTCGCCTTGTATCCCTCCAGGTTCATTTCTCCGGAATACACTTTCTCGCCGTAAGTTAAGGCGAACACCTTGGTTGTTTCAGCGTCCATGCTGGACGAAGATACTGTTCCGTTAGGGTTTATTAAACGATAGGTGAAGTCTCCGTTCTGGGAGAAAAGCGCTGAAACTGCCAGCCCGGGTTTATCCAGCCCGGCGAAACCCGTCATGGGAAGCGGCATCCCGAAGGCAAGATACTGAAGTTTTGAATCCTCAAATCCGGAGAGATACATCGCCGACGCCTCGGGAATATAAAGCTGTCCGATGCCTGCGGGATTATAATTCGCGGCATAAATATCGTCAGCCACCGCGACGAAACTTCCGCCCATCCCCATGGCCCGCGGACTCATGTCAGTCTTTAGTATCTGTACGCTTGTAGAGCCGGGGCCGCCGGAGAAGGCGAGGGATAGGGTATAAGGGTTAGGGAGCAGGGTAAAAGCAAACAGAACTACCCAGACAAGGGCGCGCTTTCTATTATGCTTTAAGATATTCATAAAATCAGTTCCGCCAGACCTGTTCACTCGCCACTAATAACCAACCACTTATCTTACGACTGCTATCTTATCCACCGCGTCCAAACCCGGGCCAACTCCTTTTATGTAATAGATGCCGCTGGCTACCTTTGAGCCGTTGTTGTTGGTCCCGTCCCAGTCTATAGTGCCCTTGCCGGCGCTTATCCCGCCTGAGAACAATGTTTTAACCAGGGAGCCGGTGACGGTGTAAATTTTAATGGTCAGTTCTCCGGCCGACTGAAGCTCGTATTTTATCAGGGCGCGGTCGCCGGATTCTTTCAGAATATTGTTGTAAGCGATAATATCGGACTTGTTCGCGGTGAGATTGATCGCGTTGGAAACGCCCAATGACATCACGCTTCCCATATGGTTGCGTCCGAAGACCTCCAGATACACCGTGCCTATTCCGGGATAGCGGAGGGCGAATCCGGGGTTAAGGCTGACCGTGCCGGATAAAATCGGTCTACCGAGCTGATCCAATGACTTGGATGGCAGGGATGGAACGGAAAGGAGCCTGGCTGAAATGGGCGTATAATCAGTACGGGCTAAAGCTATCGGCTGAAAATTATGGTCGCGCAACTGGGCGTACGCAAAAACCGATTCAGCCCCCGTAAGCGTGGAGGATGATGGAGCGGTGGTGGCGGGAAATTCTGTATATGGTACGGTGAAGCTTATAATATCCTGATCATACTTTGCCGTACCCATGCTCGCGGAAGCCGAGCCTTTGGGAGCGTAAGACAATTGAAGGTGATAGGGCAGGTCGGACGCGACCCGGGAGTTTCCGGAATACATCCCTAGGGCGCCGGATACGCCCAGGTAATATCTGCCCGGATTTGTTATGGAATAAGTGAGAGAAATGCTGGGGGAATCGGTGATGCAAGTCGCATCCTCGCAGAAGTCGTTGTAACTATTGGATATTATAGGAGTGACAAGGGCTTCGCTGCCGTCAGGATAAGTAACCAGGTTTCGGTCCGCGTCTATGAGAAACAGCGTATAAGGAAAATAATAATCGGGGTTAGTCGTTGCGGGCATGCTCAGAACGGCTGTAAAATTCCCCTCTTGGAGCGGTATGGAGTAGTAATCGACATCACCGGCCGGGTAGACAGTGGCCGACAGCGTTGTCATCGTGCTTATATCAGTGGCGCATTCCGGACCATTATTATTGTCGCACATCGTGCCGGTTACGGGCTGATCGTAGCCGTCCCCGGCCCCGCTGTAGGCTGGAATACCATGCGATGTGAAAGCGGCGTCAATTTGCGCTTTCACGGTGCAACCGGAATCCAGAAGTTTGCAGGCTTCGACAAAAGCATCATAAAAATTCGCGAAATTATCGGGGAAATAGAAGAGCGCCGCGTAGGTGAACACATCCGATTTAGGCATGTTCGGGAAATCGCTGAGAGCGTCAAAACTGCCCATATCCTTTAACTGCCACAAGGTTTGCGACAGGATCAAACTGTCGTCATGCACTTCGCCCGTCCAATCCGTCGGCATGGATTTGGACGCGCCGGACAGATCCCTGGCCATCCCCTCTCCGCCGCCGCCCACAAAGTTGCCTAGAACATTCAGGACGCCGCCCTCAGGTGTAAGCGTGCCCGCCTGCTTGAATGAAGCCAGGGAGAAATAATCAGCCATCGCTTCGGAAATAGCGCCAAACTCCCCGAAGTTAATAACGGGATAGATCCGATTTACCACCCGGTGGATGTACTCGTGGCGGATAATGGTCCCATCCAGGGCGAAAGATCTGTAACTGCCGTCTATCATCGGCCCGTCGCCCAGGAAGATGTTGTCTTTTTCCAGATCATAAAACGCGTTTTCCATACCTCCCGCTTCCGCGATGTTGTCCGCCACGCCATGCGCGTGAACCATGACGGGAACCTGTTTGGATGAAAGGTCGGCGAACGGGTGGTCGGGAGCAGATGCCCTGACATTTACTAGTTTGAAATAATCGTAAGCCGCGTTCAGGTGATAAAACGCGTTAACTTCCGCCAAAGTGTTCTCCACCCCCCCCAGCAAACTATCCATGAATACTCCGGGTGTGCCGGTTGACCAGACTATAGAGCCGGTGGCGTTATTTTTCGAGAGCGGACTATTTGTTAGGACCAGGTAACTTGAGATATCCACTGAGAACCCGTTGAACGTGCCGGCCTCGTCGGTTTCAAGAGACAGACCGTAAGAGGAATTCTCAACTGCTGCGCCGAAAAATGGCTGACTTCTGGTGCCGATATAGCTGGCGACAACGTCACTTCCGTCCTTCATGTTCAACTGATCGGCATCGCTAATTGTTCCATCGATGCCCATCTCGCCCACGCTGAAAGAAGTGAAATGCGGCATTACCTTCGCGAAAGCCTGCCCCTGACTCGCCCAGTCATTAGGCACGGTGACCGCGTAATCATAAGTCTTTGAATTGGCGTAGGGGATCGGGCTGGTCACCGCGGTCGAAACAGAACGCCATACTCCGCCGCCATTATCAAAATGGGCGCTTGGACCGCGGAAGTTGACCACAGAAAAATACGGTCCCTTAAGAGAAGCGAATACCTTGCCGGTAGTCGCGCTGCAATATTCTCCGGCTGCGGTAGTGGCCTTTGTGGGTAAATTCAGGTCGCCGGTGACCCAGACATACTGATTGTTGATAGGGGTATTGGAGGCGGGCTGGGTCCAGGATTCGCGCGTTATGGTGATACTGGTGTCGGTCGGAGCCGGTGAAATGGTATAGACCGACCCTTTAACGGTGCCGGTTGATTTAGTATTATCGGGGCAGGCGTAGCGCAGGTCATTATAACTGAAAAGTATCTTGCCGTCTTCCGCGCCGACATAGTACAACCAGACGCCGCTTGCGGTGTTGGCGGCCCGGGCGCGTATCCTCCACGCCAGTTTTAAAGCGCCGTCTGCCGCCTGGTCCGGAAAAAGGACCAAAGTCTTATTTGTGACCCGCGCCGAAAAACCCAGATCGGAAAGCACGGCGCTTTCCGCGTAAGAGTCGGGGAACGCGGGAGAGATATTGACATCGATATCAGGTTCGAATTTTGCCTGGTAACCTGTAATCTCCCCTGAGGGCCCGACATGCACTCTGACATAGGCGAATTCTACCGGTATTGAATTATAGATCTGCTCGTACTGGATATGCGTAACGCCCATAAAAACCCTGGAATAGGCCTGGCGCAGCTGAGTGACATCGACTTTAAGCAGATCCTTGTTGTCATTTAAAAAAGCGATGGCGGCTTGTGCAGGGGTTCCGGCATATCCTGAAGTTTTTGCACCGACAATGGCTTCCGGCAGAGCGGTTTTCGGGCTGTACCGGACGCGCCAGGCATCCGTTCCTGTTTTTTTTGTGAAGCCACGGAACGCATCGCGGGCCGCGGAATCGGGAACCCTTCCGGTTTTTCTGAGAGAATCGGATAATGGGGACAGTCTGACCGGCATCTTGCGCTGGCCGGCCGCTGCAGGCGCGGAAAATACGCCGAGCGGTACGCCTGCCAGGACGCACATAAGGAATTGTACTGAAAGTATTTGCCTAACATTTACAAGGTGTTTGTCAGATGACATATATATATTGTCTTATATCCGTTTTTCAGGAACATTAAAAATACATTACGAAATTGTGACAGTGAGAGCCCGCCATTTGCCTTATGCCGTTAGCCATACGCTTTTAGGGATATCCCCCCCTTGCGCTTTCTGCGTACGGCTAATGGCAGGTTGTTGCATCCAGTTGCAATAACCGAAATTGTGCCCCCTAGAGGGTTCGGCCACAGGTTCCGGCGTCGCCGTCGCTCCACCGGCCCTTCGGCCCCGCCTCGCGGACCTGATTGCCTGAATTGTGTACTTTAGCGATGCAAACTGTGGCTAAAGTTCACCCGCCTTCTGGCTCGCCATCGCTCCGGCTTTCGAACCCTCACACGCGTCAAGCAGTTGACGCGTTTAGTGGCCACAAAAATTGTGCCCCCTAGAGGGTTCGAACCTCTAACCTACTGCTCCGAAGGCAGTTGCTCTATCCAGTTGAGCTAAGGGGGCATAAATCAAGTGGCGAGTGGTCAGTGGTTGATCGCGGATATTGATGACGCCTCGGTTGCCTTAACACTCGCCGTTAATCATTAACCAGTCATCCGCAGGTCTTGTGAAAGACCGCATATTATTATAGAATTTATTTACCGAGTCGCGTACAAAAGTTGAATTTAAACTATGTAACAGAGACGACTGAGATTCACCAGCGGGATGTAAACCGCTGCGGCGATCTTCCAGTCCTCTGATCCTCCAGAGCTCTGGAGGCAAAGGAGCCGATCATGGGTGGACATTCTCATTGGGCAGGAATAAAGCACAAAAAAGCCATTACGGATGCGAAGAAAGGCAAAGTTTTTACTAGAATCATCAAAGAAATCGCCATGGCCGCCAAGATAGGCGGCGGTAAGCCTGACGAAAATCCCCGTCTACGCAAGGCTATGGAAGACGCCAAAGATGCCAATATGCCAGTTGATAACGTAAAGCGCGCCATCATGCGCGGCACCGGCCAGTTGCCCGGTGTGACTTACGAGGAAATAATGTACGAGGGCTATGGCCCCGGCGGCATCGCCGTTCTTGTTGAAGTCACCACCGACAACCGAAACCGGGTTTTCAGCGAAATACGAAAAATATTTGAGGTTTCCGGCGGCAATATAGCCAGCACCGGCAGCGTGGCCTGGATGTTCGAGCCGAAAGGCTACATCTCAGTAAAAAAAGCCGACGCCAAGGAAGACGAGCTAATGACGCTGGCCCTGGATATAGGCGCCGAAGATTTCAAGTCGCAATCTGAATCTGACGAATATGAAATAATCACCGCCCCGGCGGACTTCGAGTCCGTAAAGAAAAAACTGGAAGAGCGCAAGATCCCCATCGTCCTGGCTGAGCTTACCATGCTCGCAAAAAATGACGTCAAAGTGGGAGAGGATAAAGCCCAGCAGGTTGTCAACCTGATGAACAATCTTGAGGACCACGACGACGTGCAGAAGGTCCATTCCAATTTTGACATTCCGGACTCCATTCTGTCCAAGCTGGAATAAAACCAGGGCATAGGGATCAGGGTAAGCGGGGATAGCGCGGCAAATACAGGATTCCTTAACCCTGATCCCTCACCCCTATACCCTGACACAAAATCTTTTATGAAAATACTAGGCATCGACCCCGGACTCGACCGCACCGGCTGGGCAGTGCTTGAAAGCGCCCCCTCAAAATCTCCGCGTCTGCTGGCCTCGGGGCTCATTCATACCGAGAAAGGCGTTCTTCTTGAGAAGCGTCTGGCGGAGATCTACGACGCCTTAGGCGACGTGATAAGAGGAAATAACCCCGACGAAGTGGCGATAGAGGAGGTTTTTTTCTCGAAGAGAGCCGAGACACAGGCAAACACCACCCACGCCAGGGGTGTCATATTGCTGGCCTGCGAAAAACTCTCGCTTAAGATAAGTTCATATAATCCCAAGACCATAAAAAAGGCGGTCAGCGGCAATGGCAGTGCGGAAAAATCCCAGATCCAGAGAATAGTGCAAATGACGCTTAACCTTAAAGAAATACCCCGTCCCGACGACATAGCTGACGCCATGGCCGCCGCCATCTGTCACGTGCGCGTGGCGCCTTTTAAAGCGGCGCTGGCGAGGGCTGCATGATCGCCTCCCTGCGCGGTTCCATAGCGCTTAAAACGGAAGACGGGGCCGTGATAGAGGCGGGAGGAGTCGGTTATGAAATTTTCCTATGCGAAGCCTCACTGCGAAATCTCGGACCTCAGGGCAGCGAAGCGTTTTTGCTGGTGGCTGAATCCATCAGCATGTACGGCGGGACGGCTCTTTATGGTTTTCTGACTAAAGAAGAAAAAAGCCTCTTCGACCTTTTTCGCGACGCCGTGCCGAATACGGGCGCCAAGAAAGCGCTGGACTATCTCAACAAGGCCCTTAAATCTCTGCCGGATTTTAAACAGGCGGTCATAAACAACGACCCCAAACTTCTGACTTCCATTTTCGGTTTCACGGCAAAGACCGCCGACAAGCTTATAGCCGCTCTTAAAGATAAGATGCCTGATTTTCAGACCGCCGGCTCGGCCCGACTGGGAATTTTCACCGCGCAAGGTGTCTACGCCCAGGTCCTCAATGCCCTCGCCAGTCTTGGTTTCAGGGCCGGCGAGGCTAAAACCGCCCTCGAGGCGGCTGCCGCAGAGGAGCGCCCGGGAACAGAAAATGCCGAAGAACTTTTAAAACGCACTCTTAAAAGACTGTCGCCAAAGTAACGGCTTTGGCGGATAGTCCGCAACCGGACTATGTAAGACTGATTATGCCCGAAAAAGAAAATTTACTTTCCGCGAAAGCGACCGGTGAAGATGCCAGGTACATGGACAGCGCCCTGCGCCCCTCCAGCCTTGACGAATTCGTTGGGCAGGAAAAACTGAAAGAAAATCTGCGGGTGTTCATAGAGGCCGCCAAGGGCCGCAAAGAGGCGCTTGATCATTGTCTGTTTTATTCCCCCCCGGGTCTCGGAAAGACCACGCTTAGCTATATTCTTGCCAAAGAAATGGGCGTAAATATAAAAGTCACTTCCGGCCCCGTCCTCGGAAAACCTGGCGATTTGGCGGCCATGCTTACCACCGAACTTCAGGAGGGAGACATACTTTTTATTGACGAAATACACCGCCTTAACGCTTCCGTGGAAGAGGCTTTGTACCCCGTTATGGAAGATTTTCTTTTTTTCATCAGCACCGGCGCTGGTCCCGGCGCCACTACGCTCAGGCTGGCGGTTCCAAAATTCACTCTGGTGGGCGCGACGACCAGAAGCGGATTATTGACCGGCCCATTGCGGGACCGTTTCGGTATCGTTTTCAACCTGGGGTTTTACGGCACCGCCGAGATAGAGCAGATCCTGGAACGATCCGCCCGCATTCTGAAGACAGAGGCAACAAGGGAGGGGTTAGCCCATATCGCGGCTCGTTCCCGTGGCACTCCAAGGATCGCCAACCGTCTGCTTAAGCGCGTGCGCGACTTCGCTCAGGTCCGGGCAAAAGGAATAATAACTCCGGCCGTAACGCTGGAGGCCCTGAATTCTCTGGAGATAGATAAGGAGGGTCTGGACAGTCTGGACCGCAGACTCCTGCTAACCATAGCGGAAAAATTCGGAGGCGGCCCCGTGGGCGTCGAGACCCTTGCGGTAGCGGTGTCTGAAGAGATTGATACGCTTACCGATGTTATCGAACCGTTTCTGATGCAGTCCGGCTTTATACAGCGTACCACCCGGGGCAGGATTCTGACCGGGAAAGCCTATCTCCACCTCGGTCTGAAAGCTCCGGCGCAGGAGAAGTTCTTATAAAGCGCGATCCCCTCCCCCCTATGCCCTGCTTCTTATGATACGACTCTTTCTTTGCGCAATATTGTCGTTTACTCTCCGCAGCTTCGCGGCCGGCTCCCCGGAAGAGACACCCTCCGTTATCCGGGTCGCCATCTCCCGCAACACCAATCAATTTAAGCTCGTCACTTCAGCCAAAGTTTACGCGCTGGAAGTTCGGACAGGGCAAAAATATCTGCTGCTTGAAAGGTCAATGTATGAAGTCCGATATGTCAACGCCACGCATCTGGCCGTGGCCGGAGAAACACTGGAGTCACCTGTTAAGCTGCTGGCCGCGGATGGCGGCGACTGCGTTAAAATAAACGGGCGCTTTTACAACGGCGATCTCTATATGAAGACGACTGCCGCCGAGAAGTTGGAGGTCATAGAGCATCTCTCTATAGAGGATTATCTCTGTGGCGTGCTGCCGGTGGAGATGAGCCCGGACTGGCCGCTGGAAGCCCTTAAAGCCCAGGCCGTCGCCTCGCGCACTTACGCGCTTAAGAATATCAATCCGAAGAAGGACTACGATATGACGGACGGCGTGGAAACACAGGTGTATAATGGCGCCTCCGGCATGAACTCGCGCATTATAGACGCCGTCAAATCCACCCAGGGCGAAGTGCTTAAGTATAAAGAAAAACTTATTACCGCTTTCTTTCACGCCTGCTGCGGCGGTCACACGGCCAGCGCGAGCTCCGCTTGGGGCGAAGCCGTCATAAAACCTCTTTACGGCGTCAGAGACCCTTTCTGTTCCGACTCAACCCACTTCAGTTGGGAATATTACGCGACGGCCCGCGATCTTCTCTCTTTTATCCAAAAGAAGGGCTCCAACGCGCTTAAGATAAAGGGAGTCCGCATATCAGAGCGCGACCGCTCCGGCCGCGCCGCAAAGATAAAGTTTATGACCGACTCCGGCTCGTTCACCGCGACCGCCTCGGAGGTGCGAAAAAATTTCGGCACCTATGACATAAAGAGCACTTTTATTACGCGTATCGCGCCCGGTAACGGCGGCTACGAATTCTATGGCCGGGGCTGGGGGCACGGCGTGGGCATGTGTCAGGAAGGCGCCAAGCACATGGCTCTGAACGGAAAGAGCTATAAAAAAATACTCCGCCAGTATTACCCAGGAACATCAATAGGGGATGTTGATGACTGAGGCCGCCCTTACAGAGTTCGACAGTTTACCCATTGACTCCCTTATAGCCGCCAGACCGGCTGAACCGAGGGACGCATCCAGACTTATATCTTTAAACCGCGCCGACAAGACTATAGAACACAGAGTTTTTCGCGCCCTCCCGGACCTTCTGTTACCGGGAGATGTGCTGGTGCTCAACCGCAGCAAAGTCTGGAAGGCTAAACTGCCAGCCCGGAAGCCCACGGGAGGCAAGTCGGAACTTCTTTTGATCAGGCCGGAACGTGCAGACCTGACATCATGGAGCGCTCTGGCCCGCAAGGTCCAACCCGGTCAGACGCTTATATGTAACGGCGGGGCAAAAGCCGTCTGCCTGCGCCAAAACGCGGACGGCAGCTTTCTTTTTGACCTCTCTTCCCCTCTCGACCAGGCGTACCTGGAGCATAACGCCGAAGTCCCTCTGCCGCAGTATATTCTTAAAGCGAGGAAGAAGAACGAGTCCACGGGAAACGAAACCCCGGACGATTCCCGCTATCAGACAATTTTCGCCGCCGTTCCGGGCTCAATCGCCGCTCCGACGGCCGGCTTCCACTTTACGCCAGAACTGCTGGATGCGATACGGGCGAAAGGCGTTGAGGTGCGCTATGTCACGCTGCATATCGGCTGGGGCACGTTTAAGCCTGTCCGCGGCGAAGATCCGGCGGCCCATGTGATGCTTGGCGAGGAGTGTTCTCTTTCAGCCGAAACAGCCGACGCGCTTAACGCCGCAAAGGAAAAAGGCCGCAGGATAATAGCAGTGGGAACCTCATCCATGCGAACTTTGGAAACTTTTTCGGACGAGTCCGGGAGGCTCTTGCCCGGAGAGGGGCAGGCCGGACTCTTCATCTATCCCGGCTACCGATTTAAAACCGCGGGCGCTTTTCTCACTAATCTGCACGTGCCCTCCTCCGCGCCGCTTTATATGACCGCAGCGTTCGCCGGCCGTGAGCTTCTTTTTAACGCGTATAAAGAGGCCGTGGAGAAAAAATACAGGTTCTATTCATATGGGGATGCGATGTTTATAAGCTAGCACGACAGCGGGACGGGAATCAGCAATGGTTAACATATTCTCATAATGGTCACTATTTTATGAAACACTTTGAAGTCATCAAAAACGATCCCTCGACACGCGCCCGCATATGCCGTCTGAAAACCGCAAGCGGCGTGGTGCACACTCCCGTCTTTATGCCGGTGGCCACCCAGGGCACCGTCAAGGCTGTTTCTCAGGACGACCTGAAAGCCATCGAAACTGAGTGTATCCTTTCAAACACCTATCATCTTTACCTGCGGCCGGGACTGGATGTGTTGGAGAAGTTCGGAGGACTGCACGGGTTTATGAACCATAAGGGTCCCATCCTAACGGACTCCGGAGGTTTCCAGGTCTATAGCTTAAGCAATCTTAGAAAAATAACCGATAGCGGGGTACATTTCACCTCTCATATCGACGGAAGTCCTCATTTTTTCACTCCGGAGCGCGTGATAGACTACCAGGCCAGGATAGGCTCCGATATCCGGACATGCCTTGATGTTTGCGTTAAGAACCCGTCGGAGCACGCGGAAGCCGCCGACGCACTCAAAAAAACAAAGATCTGGGCGCAGCGCTCTAAAGAGCATTTCACTAAGACTACGGCCCATATTGAAGAATCCCGAAAACCGCTTTTGTTCGGCATTATTCAGGGCGCGACCTTTCCCGATCTGCGCCGTGAAGCCGCTCTGCATATGGCTGAGACGGTAAACCCTGACGGTTTTGCCGTGGGAGGCCTCTCCGTCGGAGAGACGAAGAACCAGATGCATCAGTCCCTGGCGGTAGTGACGGAGAACCTTCCAAAAGACCGCCCTGTTTACTTTATGGGCCTCGGCAGCCCGGAGGATATCTGGGAAGCGGTGGAATTCGGCGCGGACATGTTCGACTGCGTACTGCCGACCCGGAACGCCCGAAACGGCCAGGCCCTGACCTCGCGCGGCAAATTTTATATAAAGAACGCGCCCTTCAAACGCGACGAATCCGCGCTGGACCCGGACTGCGACTGCGAGACCTGCAGGAACTATTCCAGAGCCTATCTTTCCCATCTTTTCAAGGCTAAAGAACTGCTGGTTGGGCGACTGCTTTCTATTCACAACCTGCGTTTCCTGATAAAGCAGACTCACATAATGCGGAAAGCGATAAAGAACGGTGATTTTCTGGCAAAAAAGAAAGAGTTTTATGACTCCTATTTTCGCGACACTCCCCGCCCCAAAAGAGATTAGACGAAAACTGACGGCGGATAGTTAAAAAAGCCGCGCGGAACAGCCTTCAGCCCACAGCCTGAACAACCTTACAGCGCGGACGAACATTTGCCGCTAAAATTTGGTAGAATTAGTACAGATATATACATATTACGGAGGAACATTGAACAACCAACTTACTCAATTTATCCCGATAATCATTATAATGGGAATCTTTTATTTTTTCGTAATACGCCCCCAGCAGAAGCAGATGAAGGAAAGGAAGAACATGATCGAAGCCCTTAAGTCAGGGGATAAAATTCTCACTAACGGCGGCATCGTGGGAGTTATAACCGGTTTAAACGGCGATGAGTTGGAAGTTGAAATAGCCAAGAGCGTAAAAGTTACTATTGTCAGATCCGCGGTCGCCGGTCTCGTGAACCAGATCAAATAATCAGGAGCCTATAAAATGAATAAATTACATTGGAAACTCGGCCTTATACTGGGCCTGGGCATACTTTCTTTATGGCTTTTATATCCCACCGTGGAATGGTACACAAAAACCGCCGATGAGAGAAGCAAGCTTGAAGCCATGCGCGAACGGCCCAAACGCATGCTGACTCTCGGCCTGGACCTGCGCGGCGGCACGCATATGCTTCTTGAGCTTGACGTAGAGAAACTTGATAAAAAAGAGACTCTTAACGACGCCATTACGCGCGCCATAGAGATACTGAGAAACAGGATCGACCAGTACGGCGTGGGCGAAACGCCCATCTCCCGCCAGGGCGATCGCTGGATTTCGGTGGACCTGCCTGGTATTTCCAATACGGAAGAAGCTGAAAACCTTATAGGTAAGACGGCTCTGCTGGAATTCCGTCTTGTGGACACAAGCGCGGAAGCTGAAAAGGTCCTGACAAAGGTGTCAGACCTCGCGGAATCCCCCTTCGGAAAAGACGGCAAGCTTATTGCGGAAATCGCCAAGCTTATGCCTAAGAATACCGGACTATTCAGAGCGGCCTCCGGAGAAGAAAGTTCCAGAGCCAAGTATTATGTGTTGTCTTCATCAGTCGGCATTACCGGCGCTTATCTGGAAAACGCCAGGGTTTCCACGGACGGCCAGTTCGGCACTCCCAATATCGCTTTCACCTTCAATAAGGACGGCGGCAAGATCTTTGAGCGCTTTACCGGAGAGAATGTTGACAAGTATCTCGCCATAGTCCTTGACGGTGTGGTTCATTCCGCCCCGGTGATCAAGTCGCGCATAGGCGGCGGCTCGGGTATCATCGAAGGATCATTCACCATGGAAGAGGCCAGGAATCTGGCCATAATCCTGCGCGCGGGTGCGCTTCCGGCCCCTGTCAGGATAATTGAGAAAAGGGTCGTTGGGCCTGACCTCGGCGAAGACTCAATAAAAAAAGGGCTTACGGCCTCTCTGATAGGTTTTTTATGCGTCGTTGTTTTCATGGTGTTCTACTACAAAGCAGGCGGCCTGGTGGCGAACATCGCGCTGGGGTTAAACTTTATCCTGCTGATAGCCGCCATGAGCTACTTCTCAGCCACGCTGACCTTGCCCGGCATCGCCGGCATGATCCTCAGCTTGGCGATGGCTATCGACGCCAATGTGCTTATCCTTGAGAGGATGCGCGAGGAGTTGGCCCTTTCAAAGCCCATAGCCATGATCATTCCTACAGCCTACGACAAAGCGTGGAGCGCCATTCTGGACTCCAATGTAACCACCTGGATAGCGGCCGTGTTCCTGTTTCAGTTCGGTTCCGGCCCCGTCAAAGGCTTTGCCGTTACCCTGACGATCGGCTTGCTGGTGGGTATGTTCACATCGGTGTTCATCACCAGGGCGATCTACGAATTCTGGCTTACGTCTAATCCTAAGGAGCTCAGCGTATGATAAAATTCATCAAGAAAACCAATATTGATTTTATAGCGAAGCGCTATATATTTTTCGCGGTCTCAGGCCTTGCTTTGGCCGCGGGTATCGCCTCGGTGTCTTTCAAGGGCGTGAACATGGGCCTGGATTTTACAGGCGGCACGCTTCTTCAGGTGAAGTTTGAAAAGCCTATAACCATCGCGGAAGTCAGAAAGGCCGTAAAGGCGGCGGATATAGAGACCAGCATCCAGACCTTCACCGGCAGAAACGCCTTCGGCATAAAGGTCAAAGGAAAGCAGGAGAATGTGAATGAGATAGCGGACAAGATACTGACGGCCCTTAAAACCGGCGTCCCCGGCAACTCCTTTATTGAAGAGCGCAGGGACTACGTCGGACCTGTTGTGGGCCGGGACCTGAGCAAAAAGGCCATGTTCGCTATAATACTGTCGTTGTTCGGCATCATTATCTATGTGGCTTTCAGGTTCTCCAACCCCATATGGGGCGCGGCCGGAGTTTTAGCCCTCCTGCATGATGTATTTTTAACCTTCGGGGCCATGTCCATAACCAACCGGGAAGTGGACCTGGTAGTGGTCGCAGCCCTGTTGACGATAGCCGGATACTCCATCAATGACACCATAGTTATCTTTGACCGGATGCGCGAAAATATAAATAAGTTCCCAAAAATGCGTCTTGGCGAGCTGGTGAACGTCAGTCTCAACGAAACGCTTTCCCGCACCCTTATAACCAATTCCACGGTCTTAGGTGTGGTGGCTGTTCTCTTCTTCTTCGGCGGAGATGTTATTAACAATTTCGCCTTCGCCATGCTGGTGGGCAGCATCTCCGGCACTTACTCTACTATCGCCATCGCTACCCCGCTGGTGTATCAATGGGAGCACAGAAGAAAGTAGAGGATGGAACAATAGTGAGAAAGATAAAGAAGTTCAAGATACCGATATATACTTACGATATATTGCGCAAGGCTAAAAAGCGCAAGATAGATCTGTTCGCCCTGGGCCTGGCAGACCAGGAAAGCGCCAGGGAATATGTCGCCTCTATAGCCGCGGCCCTGGAACCCTCCACGATGTTCGACCTTCTGACGCCGGAGGATGCTCTGGCTAAAAAGGACGGACTCACGGACGGCGGAGCCGGAACTGTCGGGATCATAACGCTCGGGGCAGCCTTCGGGGAGAAATTGAAAGCCATAACGGACCCGGAGCTTTTCAGACTCGCAGAGACCGCCGCGCTTGTCTTCGCGGAAACGGGCCTTAAGGTGGTTTCCGAACTTATCGATCAGGAAGTCGCCGCCGAGGGGCTGGATCTCGGAGACCCGCGTTATATATACGCCTGTCCCGAACCGGAAACTGAAAGCAAACCGATTTATCAGTCAGATCCGGATACTCTCGCGGCTATACTCAACCGCCTTAATGCCGACAATATCGGCGTCAGTCTGGACGGCGGCTCACTCACTCCCAAGTATTCACTCGTCTTCAGCATACCTTGGCTGGCCAAGAAAAAGAAGAAGCCGGCCGCGGGCAAGGCTATGCCGGCGCCGTCGCTGACGGCCAAACAAAATGAATGAGTCAACGCATTCAAGCCCTCTTCATTCCCTCCTGCCGTTTTTGGCGCATCTATATATATTGTTCACCGGCGCCACCACGCGCCTAAAATGGAAGAACCGGCCCGAGAGCTCCGACTTTATATACACCCTATGGCATTCGCAGCTGGCTTTTATGCTTTACTCTCACCGCGGCATGGGAATATCAGTGCTGGTAAGCAAGAGCGCTGATGGAGAATATATGGCCAGAGTGCTGCGTAAATTCGGACACAATACCGTAAGAGGTTCCACCAGCCGCGGCGCCTCCCAGTCCCTCATGGAACTTATCGAACGCGCGGCCGCCGGTTTCCCGGTGGCAATTACACCGGACGGCCCAAAGGGCCCCAAAGGAAAAGCGCAGCAGGGCGTCATCTATCTGGCCCAGAAGACCGGTATGAAAATACTGCCGGCGGGAGTAGGGCTTTCACATAAGATCACTTTTAATTCCTGGGATAATTTTGAGCTGCCGCTGCCTTTCGGTAAAGCCGCGATTGTCTACGGAAACCCTATCAGCGTTTCCGGGACAGATTCTATACCTGCCAAAACAGATGAACTGGAGCGGGTTTTAAATTCACTTGGGGCAGAGGCGCTGGGACTGATTAAGTGATAACGGCAAGGATTAAGGAGTAAGTCATAATCTGCGCTGCCAGACGACTAAAACGCGCCAACTGCATTTTTCAGGCTAATCCTTACACTATGGGCTTTTTATTATTAATCCTCTACAATCTACTGGCACCGTTCATCGCCGCGCTCTATCTGGTTTTTTTCTTATTTTCCTCCCGGCGCAGCCTGTTAAATAACCTGCTGGCGGAACTTGGCGAACGCTTTGCCATCACCGTGCCGTCTTTCACTGAGCGGCCGCTCTGGTTTCACGCCGCGTCGGTCGGTGAAGTGAAGGCGCTCCGCAAGATCCTGCCTGCGATGCGCGAACGCTGCCCGTCAAAGCCGATAATGATCACCACTTCCACATCCTCAGGCAGAGCGGAAGCCCTCAGGCTTACGTCCCACGCTTTTCTGCTTCCGCTGGATTTTTATCCCCTTATGCGACGTTTTATAGCCGCGGCGCGCCCGGAACTGCTCCTGATAGCCGAGACCGAACTCTGGCCTAATCTCCTTCATGCGGCAGGCGGAGCCGGAATTAAGGTTATGATAATAAACGCCCGCATCTCAGCCCGTACCCTGGATTTCTACCGGCTGTTTTCTCCTCTCGCGCGCCTAATGTTCGCCAATATCTGCAAGATAGCCGCGCAGAGCCGCGGCGACTTGGAAAGATACGAACTCCTGCTGGGCGGGGCGGAAAAACTGAGCCTTACGGGCAACATAAAGCATGATCTGGTGGACTCGCCGCCGCAGGGCCGCGCTGAGGTCATGGAATTTATTGAATTGGCTGGTTGGAAGGATAAAAAAATATTCTGCGCCGGAAGCACGCATCCGGCGGAAGAAGCTATTGTATTGGAAGCGTTCCTAAAGGTTAAAGAGGCGCTCCCGGATACCCGGATGATAATAGCCCCCAGGCATCCGGAAACAGCTTCAGAAACCGCGGCCCGGATCCGGAGCAAAGGCCTGATAGCCCCGCTCTGGTCCCGCCGCGCGCACGCACGACCGGGCCCCGACTGCCTGCTGGTGGATGAATTCGGCCGCTTGGCGGATATTTATTCCTACTCCGATTTAGTGTTCGTGGGAGGAACGCTGGATAATACGGGCGGGCACAATGTTCTTGAGCCGGCCGCGTTCGCCAAGCCGGTGCTTTTCGGTCCGAATATAAAGCATACTCAGGAAGGCGCCCAGGCTCTTATAAATATGAACGGCGGCTTTATGGTGGGCACCGCCGATGAGCTTGCCGATAAGATAATTTCACTTCTCAAAGATCCGGCCGCACTTAAGGAAGCCGGGGCCGCCGCCAAAGCGGCCCTTGAAGCGTTGCAGGGCGCCACTGCGCTAACATTGAAAGCAATAACCGCTCAATTCCCATCCTAATGCAGACCTGCCCGGTTTAAGGACATGCCTTATCCGCTGAAACGCTTGTAAGTACGCCGTTCGCAAAAACCCAATCATTGCACGGGGTTCCGGTGGTCGTGGTCGTGCGGGCTATGCTATAGGTCCCGGTAGCTCCGGCCTGGCTTTCAAGGGCTGTGCCGCCTGAGTTCATGCGTATAACCTGACTGGCAGTAAAGGAGGTGCTGTTGGTGCCGCCGCTGCCTATCGGGAGGGTTCCGCTCACATGAGTAGTCAGACCTATCTTGCCATATGAGGGCGCGGTGTTGGCACCTCCGGAAATCAGGGCATTACCCGTCGCCACGTCGGCCAATTTTGATAATGTGCCGGCCGCGGACGCGTAAAGTATATCACCCACCGCATAACCGGTTTGTCCCGTACCGCCCTGGCCTGCCGTTACTGCTGAGTTGTCCGTCAAGATGATGGCAGTTGCATTGGGCAGGGTAAATGTTTTCACGGTGTCAGCCGGACCGGTGAATTTTGTGAAACCATTTTCGGTTCCGCCGTTGGCTGCCGGTAAAATGCCGCTTACATCCGCTGTAAGCGACACAGCTGAGTAGGACGGGACGCCTCCGATATTGCCATGCAACACCGTGGTCGCCGTACCCGCCGATCCCTGTGTAATATTGGTGCCGTTTGAAACCATGATCGAACTCCCCGATAGGGCGGTTGCGGAATTGGTGCCGCCGTTGGCTATCGGCAGGGTGCCCGCTACAGCGGAGGTAAGCGAAACCTGTCCCCAGGTAGGAGCGCCTGCGCCGCCTGAAAGAAGGGCCCGACCGGAGGTGCCGGCCGAAGTAGAGGCCATGGCGTTAGTTGCGGAAAAATATGGAAGACCACCGGCAGTGCCTCCTGTGAGTCCCGTTCCGCCATATGACGCGCTCAGGGTCCCCCAGGACGGAGCGCCGGTATTGTTCGAAAGAAGAGGCTGCCCGACGCTGCCAACCGGCATGGAGGTCATTTCGTTAGTCGCTGAATAATACGGAAAACCACCGGCAATGCCCGCGGATAGTCCTGTTCCGCCGTTGGCCACTGTTAAAGTCCCGGTCACATCTCCGGCAGCCGCAAGCGACACGGCGGAGTAGGTGGGGGTTCCGGCGTCGTTGCCATGCAAAACTGTGGTCGATGTGCCTTTGTCACCCTGTATAACACTGGTGCCGTCTGAAACCATGATTGAGCTTCCCGCGAGGGCGGCGGAGGAATTGGTGCCGCCGTAAATTATACCCACCGCGTTGCCGTGCCAAGTCGTATTTGTTAAAACCCCGCCGGCTGAGATCCTTTCCGTGCCTGCGGTTAACAGGGCTCCACCGGCGCTTATGTTAAGATCGCCGGCAACATCCAGCCTGCTAAGTGGCGTTAAAGTGCCGATGCCGATATTGCCGCCGGAGTTAAGCAGAAGCCCATCCACGCTTCCGACGCGCAGTATGACATTGCCTATACCGTCGGAGTTAGCGTCGGCCCGAACCACCGCGTCATCATTACTGGAAACCGAGCTCACAGAGCCGATATTCGCGCTCCACATAGTGGTGCCGTCAGCGAAAATAAGACCGTTGGTAGTGGGACCTGAAATCCTTATATTTCCGGCGACGGTAAGGCGATGATTCGGATCCAGGATGGAAGTCCCCATGCCTATGTTGCCCAGCGAGGAACTTACATAAACAGCCGGCGTGGTCGCGCCTACGGAACTGCTGCCGGTTGAGATAAGAACTACGCTGTTGTAGATGCGAAAATACGTGCTGTCAACAACCGACTTGGTGGAGTTATTTATCACCAGCGCCAGGTTGTTGCCGCTGTTCGTCTGGATGCGGGCGGCCTCCGCCGATCCGCGGTAAAAAGAGAGTTTGGAATTAGCTGCGCTGCCGGATACCAGATATGCCGCGGCGTCATCTCCGGAGAACTCCGGTTTATCGTCCCCTATCTGAAGATACTTGGAGGCCGGGAAATCAAAATCGCTTACGCCCACTCCGACGCGGTTGGAAACGATCATGTTCGTGGAAATCGTTACCAATCCCGTGAAAGTATTCTGTCCGGTTAAAACGTTATCATCAGTGAGATAGGCGGGCAACCCTTTTTCCGAACCTACGCCGCCGGTCACCTGCAGCGTGCCGTATATTACCGTAGATGAAAGATAGACCATGTTCCCATGGCCGGAATTGGCGGTAAAATTTCCATCCTCGTCGACAAGAACCGAATCTGAAAAGGCGGCAGTTGCCGCGACAACCCCGTAATCAGTCTTGATATTTCCGCGCACATGGAGTTTTTCAGTCGGGGCGTTGGTGCCTATGCCCACATTATAGTTGTTGGTCTGCTGAAGAAGAAGATGATACCCGGTTTCGGAGCGTACCTCGTTCGCAAGATTGGTCCAGGTTGAATAATCGCCTATCGAGACTCTCCCCCCCCTGACGCCGGTATCCGAGGAGATGTCGCCCGCCACCTGAAGATTGTCCGCGGGGTTTGAAAGCCCGATACCGACATTACCATTTGAATGAACGCGCAGCCGTTCTGCGCCGCCGCTCACAAGTGCGATCACGTCATTATCGCTGCCCATTAACAGATACTCAGAGTTAGCGCCGGTTATTCCGCCATCCGGAACATAAAGCCCTTTTACGGTCACCGATCCGCCCGTCCGATCATAGATCCCCTGACTACCCACATAAAGCGACCCGTCTATATCCACTGTGCCGAGCGGATCGGTCAGGGCAAGCGGGCCTATGCCTATTCTGCCGTTTTTAGCAGCGTCCTTTATACGCATCCGCTCCACGGTTGACGTCTTGAAAATCATTTCACCGCCGGCCAGCGCGGTGTCAGATTCCATAATGCTTTCCACAGGGCTGGTAACTCCGCCGACCGCGGTGCCGACCCCTGCGGTATACATACATGTGTTGTTGGAGAAACAGATCCCGTCGGAGGTGCCGATAAGTTTTATTATCCCGCTTACGGACAGCCTGTTCGCGGTAGAACTGGTGCCTAAACCGACATTACCGGTGGTGGTCAGAGTCGTGACCGAAATTGCAGCTCCGTCCTCCAGTTTCTTGGCCACCATGGCGTAAGCCACGCTGTTCAGCGGTTCTCTGGGAGACAGCACATCGCTTTCAACCTGTACTTCAAGATAAAGCGCTTCACCGGCCGCGAAAACGCTCAAGGGCGGGGTTATTGACGCGTTAAAAATGCCCTGCACGGCGTTGACCACGGCTTCGGCGCTGGTCCATCGGCAGGCAGCTCCCGAGTTTCCGCACGCCGCCGGATCGCCGCCGGTCACGGCATTATAAATCCTGAAAGTCAGATAAACCGGTCCGCTGACTGGCGCGTTATCCCTTTCAAGACGGCCCTGGTAATTGAGAGAGCCGGGCACGGAGCCGGGTTTTATATCTCCCGCTACTGCGTAAAAATTAAAAACGCCCAGTAGTCCGAGCGTCACGATCGTGTTTCTAAACATTCTCATATACTTTCTCCCGTAATCGGATTCATAACTGCCGGACTATTGATCGCCAAGTCTTCAAAAAACTATCTGACTATGACCAGTTTCCCCTTTTTGGAGGTGCCGCCGCCCTGATTGAAATAGATATACAACCCGCTGGCCACCTGACGTCCGCTTCCGTTCTTTAGATCCCATATCTCATTATCAAAGTTGCTGTTCTTCTCTATTGTACGCACCAGTTCTCCGGAAATGGTGTAAATTCGTATCGTCGCTTTAAAAGTAAGGCGGGTAAAAGTCACCGCGACACAGCCTTCCCGCAGATTGCAGGGATTGGGATAAACATGAGATGCATTCACGTCACCACGGGGCGGCGGAGAGGAATTCACGGCGCCCCAGGTAACTGAGTAGCGTGAACTCCCTATGGATCCGTAGCCCAATTGCCCCGTGCCGCCGAGAAGAGAATAAGCCCCTCCCGTTTTAGCCGCGGTGTTGCCGACAGTGGTCTGTTCATTTACGAGAATGCGATATATGGGAGACGTGAGGATGGCCCCGGCTACCCGGTATGAGATCAAAGCCACAAGGCAGACTAACCCGTAAACGGCTGATGTTTTCCACTTGGCCATACTATATTATATAGACTGGTCGTTAATTGTCAATAGAATTAACGTTAAATATTTGTTGCGGATGCCTGCAGCGGAGCGTTCAGCCATCGCCGCGTCAGAATGAGGGTCAGGGGAGTAACGCAGGCGATAAGGGCGTAGATCAACCACATTGTGGAGCTGTCCTGCCCGCCTGAAACCGGCACAAAAATGGACAACATTTTGCCGGAATAAAGCCCGGTAGTGAACTTAGCCAGAAACCACGGGATACCGGCCAGCCCCATGTAGGCCCCCACCCTGCCGGCCGGAGCGATGTCGGCGACATATTCCAGAAATCTTGACGACCAGACGGCTTCGCCGAAAGAGAAGAAAATCACGTAAGACAGGAGCGCTGTAAGATTCGGGCCGGGCACAAGCGCGAATGTCGTTACGGCTGAAATGGCGGTGCCGGTTATCATCATTGTGACGACATTGACCTTGCGGGTAAGTGCGGCGATGAGCGGTACGAAGATCACAATTATTATCGGGTTAAGAGCGGTTATCCATTCGTACTTGGCCCCGACTTCCGGCGGGAAGCAACGCATGATATAGTCGGGCATGGTCAGCCACTGATGGGCAAAAAGCGTGCGCACAGGCAGGAGCGCGAAAATAAAGAACATAAAACGTGCATCCAGGAACGGGAGTTCTTTCATCTTTTCAATGAAAGTTTTGGGTTTTTCATCTTTTCCGGCCGGCGCATCCACAGTCACGCGGTCGCGCGCTTCAACTTTGGCGGTAAAAAAGCCAAGGTGCACAAGGAGCATCAGCAATGTCACGGCTATGCACAACCAGAATACTCCCGATATGCCAAACCCGAGCGCCATAACCTCCCTGCCGCCGGCCTTTATGAAGGGCCCGCTGGTCCTTATATACGGCGATACGAAGCTTTCCAGGACTATACCCAGGTTCATTATTGCGTAAAGAATGCTGTAACTTATGGTGGCTGTTCTGGCGTCGGTGTATTCTTTAACGCCGGCATAAAGCGCCGGCTGGATCACGCCTTCTCCGAAAGCCATCACCAGCAGACCGGCCCAACACAGCAGGAAGGAAGGCGAAATAGGAATAGTGGTGCCGAACAAGTTGAAAGAAGTCAGCGCACCGGTGGAAATCCCGGGCGCAAGAACAAGCATGAGGCGGCCGCCCAGAAGCATGCACAAACAAAGGGTCAGGGCCTTTCTGACGCCTATCCGATCCGAAACAAATCCCCCGCCGAACATGAATAATGTCACCAGGCCCGTGAACAGCGACACACTCCAGCTGGTCAGGTCATCCGGCATCCCGAGCCCCTTCAGGCCCAGGAACAGCGTCATCAAATTCAGCATACCGAAGTATGCTATACCGTCCCCGAAATTAACCACATTCACCAGCCAAAACCCCTTGGACGCTTTGAAAAGCATCCGCAGTATATCTTTAAGAGGCAATTTTTCAGCGGCGGTCGTATCGTTCATAGTCCTCGTTTTAGCAGCGCTGGAGAGCGGCATCAGGGAAGCGCGGCGCCAAAAACGCGGCGCGACGCTCTCGCGGGGGCGCCATCTTGCTGTCGTGCTACAGCGCCGTCTTAAATGATATAATTTTTAGATTAAATATGGAAATAGAGCCGCGTATACTAGTGATCAGGATGTCGTCACTTGGCGACATAATACTTACGGCACCGGTCCTGCGCAACCTCAGGCACCGCTGGCCCGGCGCGCGCATAACCATGATGGTAAAGCCCCAATTTGCCGCAGCCGCGGCGAAAAACCCCTTCATCTCGGATATCCTGGCGTTTAACGATTTCGCGTCCGCGCTCCGGGCTATAAAAAAAGGACGCTACGATATTCTAATTGACCTGCACGCCAACCTGCGCAGTATTCTGCTCTCCGCTTTTTCCGGCATAAAGCGTAAGACGCGCTACCGCAAAGATTCCATGGCCCGCCGGCTTTTCGTAAATTTCCGCGTCCCCAGTCCCGCCCTTGAGAAACACACGCTGGAAAGATACATCGAATCGCTTGACGCCATAGGCGTGCCGGCTATTTACCGGGAACCGCTGGTCGGCGATTGGGTCCTTGAAAATAGCCCCGCGGCCCTTAAGAGCGGGCCCAAGCGCTTAGCCCTGCTTCAAACCGCCTTTCTCGGAGATGCCGTTCTGACACTGCCGCTGCTTGAGAAAATAAAAAAAGTCCTGCCGGACACGGACGTTACGGTGCTGACCCGCCCTGAAACGGCGCAGATCTTCGCCTCGTCAGGGCTGGCCTCCGAGGTTATAACTGATAACAAAAAAACCTCGCGCTCTTTCTTCGGAGAATTCTTCCGTCTTCTCAAAGAATTAAAGCAACGCCGCTTCGACATAATCATAGTCCCCCACAGATCTCTGCGCAGCGCCCTGCTGGCGCGCCTGGCCGGCATTCCGATCCGCATAGGCTTCGACTCAAGCGCGGGGAGCTTTCTGTTCACCCATAAAGTCCCGTTTTCCTGGCTTATACATGACCTTGAACGGAACCTGACCCTGATACTTCCGCTAGCGGGAGATACAAATCCAGCCTTCCCGATACTCCGCGAAAAAATCGGCGCGCTGAAAGATCTGGGTGTGAATGAGACCATTTTCATCGGGGCCAACCCCGGTTCGGTCTGGCCGACAAAGCGCTGGCCCCGCGAATATTGGGCCCGCCTGATAACTGAATTGTCGCAGGCATACGATACAAAAGTGCTGTTAGTGGGAGGCAAAAACGAAGTGATATGGAATGCTGAAATAGAAAGGGCCGCCGCGCCAGGCTCGGTCATCAATCTCACCGGCAAAACAGGAATGGATGACCTGATGGCCCTGATAAAAAGCCTTAAGCTGTTCATAACTAACGACTCAGGCCCCATGCATATCGCAGTCGCTTTTGGCGTACCGGTGGCGGCGATCTTCGGTCCGACCACTCGGGAACTGGGCTTTTTTCCCTACGGAAGCAACAATTTAGTGCTGGAAGAAGAGCTCACCTGCCGCCCCTGTGCCCTGCACGGCTCAAAAAAATGCCCGCATGGACACTTTCTCTGCATGCGCATGATTACCCCCGATAAAGTCCGGGCGGCGGCTGAGCAAATTCTGGATAAAGCGAATATAAAAGGAAAAATAAACAGGGCTTATTAAAGATCGCGCAACTTGAGTAATCACGGAATAACCATGACTAAAGAACTTCTTGCAGCTGCAGCTTTTTTGGGAGCGACGCTGGCAAGCGTCCGATGGACCTGGTGGCGCCGCGCTACCCCCGGCCTCCGGGTTTTAGTGTATCACAAGATCGGGACTCCCCCCGACGGTTCAAAACTGAAAGACCTCTGGGTCACCCCTGAAAAATTCCGCTCACAGGTAGCCTGGCTGACCGCCCATGGTTACGTGACGGTGCTATTTTCGGATCTGCTCAAAGCCCATAGGGGCGAAAAACCACTCCCGGAAAAAGCGGTGCTGATAACTTTCGACGATGGCTATGAGAATAACTACTCGCATGCTTACAAAATACTGCGCGAACTTGGCGCCAAAGGGAATATTTTTGTGGTTTATAACACCATCGGCAAAGTCAATCTCTGGCACAACCCTAAAACAGAGCCGTGGATCAACATGGCCGACATGAACATGCTCAAAGAGATGCAGGAAAGCGGCGTTATGGAATTCGGATCCCATACCATGAATCACCCCAATCTTGAAAAACTCACTTTGGAAGATGCGGCATGGGAGTTAACGGAATCAAAAAAACAACTTGAGGCCGCGCTCGGAGCGGAAATGTCCGCTTTCGCCTATCCTTACGGGGCCGGCGCATATTCTCCTACGATAAGGGCCAGCGCGTTAAAGGCAGGCTATGTTCTGGATTTTAGTTTTAAGCAGGGGAAAACACCCTGGCCCTGGGACCGGAATTCCGGCCCCATTGATCGTCTTTTTATAAAACGCGGCGACAATAATCTGGACCTAAGACTCCATCTTGAGCGGGGAGTGTCAAGGTTTTTTTAATTATCGCGCAAAACGCGATGATTAAAACGGCGCCGCTCGCCATACGCTGCATACTTTTAAGGAGTTCCTTAATATTTCTGCGTATGGCCAATGGCATATAGCGTACGACAAACACATGGATTTTAATACAAATAAAATATTGCTGATACAATTACGCCAGATAGGCGACGTGCTTTTGAGCTCCTCCGCGGCGGAGGTTTTAAAGGCCAATTTCCCGCGCGCTAAACTGGATTTTCTTACTCAGCGGCCATCAGATCAAGCCCTCGCGCGCAACCCCGCCATTGACGAAGTGTTGGTTTATGACGCTGAAAAGCCGATTAAATGGCTTTTAGATGTGAGGCGGCGGCGCTACGATCTTGTAGTTGACCTTATGTCCAATCCCCGCTCCGCTCTCGTTACGGCCGCCAGCGGGGCGAAGATAAAAGCCGGCCCTGCATACACTCACTCGGCCTGGGCCTACAATGTTAAACTGGAATTAAGACCGGGTCAGCGCGAATACAACCCCTTTTTTAAGATCGACCTTCTTAGCCAGCTCGGTCTAAAAAATATTTTTTATCCATACCCCAAATTTTATCCGGCGGCCGGCGACTTGACCTGGGCGGCGGGCGCGGTGGCGAAGATTGTTCCCGATGCCGGGCTCAGGGACACGCTGATCTTTTTTTCTCCGGCTTCCAGGCGTGCGACCCGCCAATGGCCCGCAGAACATTACGCCCGCCTGGCCGCGCTTATCGTCCGAAAGGCAAAGTCCGCCGTACTGGTCCTATGGGGGCCGGGCGAAAAATCACTGGCCGAAGAGATAGTCAGGGCGGCCGATCACCCTTCCGTCATACTTGCCCCTGAAACCTCCGATCTCTCCAGGCTGTCGGCGATGCTTAAGCAGGCGGCACTCCTGATCTCCAACTGCAACGGCGCCAAACACATCGCGCAGGCGTCCGGAGTGCCGACGCTTGGGATCTATGGGTCAAGCCGGCCGGAGAGCTGGACGCCGCCGAACGACCCGAAGCACCAGATCATAAGAAATGACTCCTTCGCCTGTATCGCCTGCCAGAAAAACGATTGTCCTGAGACCGTAAACCCCGCGCTTTTCACTATGCGGACTCAGTCAAATGTCGGAGTGAAATGCCTCAAAGAACTTTCTCCGGAAGCAGTATTTGCTAAACTTGTCGCTATGGCCGGCGAACTAGGACTTGGAATCTCGTGAGCATTATGGACGCAAAAAAAATCAGGGACGGACTCAGGAAAAAGGCAGCGGGACGACTGCTCCTGCGCGCTATGTCCATAGCTTACATCGGAGCAATATCGCTGCGCCGGACGCTTTACGCGGCCGGCCTGTTTAAAAGCTATAAACTCCCGGTTCCAGTGGTTTGTTTCGGCAATCTTTCAGCCGGAGGGACGGGTAAAACCTCAACAGTTGTCATGGCCGCCATAGAGCTGAAGAAAGAAGGCTATAACCCCGCTATCCTTATCCGGGGTTATAAACGGAAAGCTCCCGGCAAAAAGCTGACCATCCTGGCAGAAGGCGAATCATTTTCCGCCGAAGAAGCCGGGGATGAAGCCGTGATGATCTTTGAGATGTTAAGGAGTTACGGCATTCCTGTCCTAGTCTCCTCCGACCGCTACCAGGCCGGTCTAGCTGCGCTGGGAAAATTTAAAAGTGATTTTCTGCTCATGGACGACGGTTATCAGTTTTTCAGACTGCGCCGCGACAAAAACATCGTCATGATTAACGCCACCGCGCCTTTCCATAAAGACGAGCTGATGCCGCTTGGCGACCTGCGCGAAACCTCAGTGGGGCTGGACAGGGCGGATGCCGTTATACTGTCGCATTGCGAGCACGCTTGCCAGGCAGGCGTGGAGACGCTCAAGGAAGAAATAAATAAACTAAACTCTTCCGCGGTCGTGATAGAGAGCATGCATTCCCCCGAGGCTTTTGTCGACGCGCGTAGTAATGAAAAGGTTTCCCTTTCCGAATTCCGGGATAAAAAAGTTACGGCACTTTCCGGCATAGGGGATCCAAAATCATTTGAGGATACCCTGGCGGGTCTTAAGGCCGTTCCGGTCCAGATCTGGCGCTATCCCGACCATCACCGCTTCACGCGGGAGGAGTTGGCTGCGGTACAGGCCACGCGCGAAGATATGCCGGTTATAACCACATATAAGGATTTCGCCCGCTTCCCGGCTGACTGGGCGCAGGTCATCAAAGGAGGCGTATTCATACTCTCAGTGAAGATCACCTTCCCGCGCGATGGCCGCGAGCGCCTGATGGAGATCATCGCGCCACAAAAACCGGCAAGGAAATCGTAGGGCTTAGAATTGAGGATTTACCCGGATCAGATAGCAGCCTGCACAATCTATGATCGCTTATTTACGTAAAAATATTGATAAAGCGAAACGCCCCGCGGTGTTTCTGGACAGGGACGGAACCATCATTCACGACCGGCCCGGATTCTATCTCACTGATCCGCGCGGTCTAAAATTCTACGCCGGCGCTTTTAAAGCCCTGCTGCTCCTCGCCCGTCTCGATTACCGGCTGATCGTGGTTACGAACCAGGCGGCGGTCGGCAGGGGGTATATGACCATGGCCAGATCAAAAGCGATTAACATGAAACTGGTTAGAGACCTGCGCGCAAAAGGCGTAAAACTGGACGGCGTGTATTTCTGTCCCCACCTGCCGACCGCAGGCTGCGCCTGCCGCAAGCCCGCCCCCGGCCTTATCAAAGAGGCGCTTAAGCACCACAGGGTGGACCTTACCCGGTCTATAGTTATTGGCGACAAGGAATCCGATATGAAGCTCGCTGACGCACTGGGGCTCTCGTCCATATTGGTTAAGACGGGCCATGGTTTGAGCGAGCTGCGTAAAAAAAGGGACCTTGCCGGGGGGCGCGTGGTAAAATCCGACATCTTAGCCGCGGCGCTCTGGATAGACCGAAGTCACAAGCCAGCGAAGACCGAGGGTAATTTATGAAAAAAAGAATACTTGTTTCGCAGATCATAGCTGTGGCGGTCATAATCTTGGCAAGGCCGGATAGCTGGCCTCTTTTTACGGCCGGCATGGGTGTAATGCTTCTGGGGCAGTTCATCCGCGTTCTGGCCTCGGCGGCGATAGTAAAATCCAAGACCTTGACAGTCACCGGCCCTTACGCCGCAGTCCGCAACCCTCTTTACCTGGGCACTGCGGTTATGGTGCTCGGCCTCCTTATAGCCCTTTCAAATCCTGATGCTTTTTTGCGCACCGGTATTGTCTGGCTGATAACAACCGTCTCGTTTACCCTTATCTACAAGGTGCAGATACGCGCCGAGGAAGTTTTTCTGCGCGGCGAGTACGGCGAGCAGTATACGGAGTATATGAAGCGGGTTAATTCCATGCTGCCCCGGCTCCGCGCCATCCCGAATTTTTTTGATCCGAGTTCACTATCCATGACCGTCTTCCTCCGGAACAAGGAATGGCGCGGTTTCACAGGAATGGCCGCCGTGGCGGCCATCGTCTGGGCGCGGATAAAATATGGTTTTTAGAAGAACGCTTTTCGCCGGAACGCTGCTGACGATCTTAGCCGCTTCACTTTGCGCCCAGGTGAAACAGGCGGATCTTGTCCATCCCTATACCAACCTTGAAACTGCCGTTGCCGTGGATAGCATGGCCGCGCGCGGAGGCTGGTATAAGGAACGTCTTGAATATGAAATCTATTGGGGTCTTATAAACGTCGGTTCGGCCTACTTACAGATAGATAAAATGGTATTGATAGACGGCCGGACGGCCTACCATATCGTTTCAGGTGCAAAGTCTGCGGCCTTCATAAATAATTTTTACACCGTCAACGATGTCAATGAGTCATGGATGGATACCCGGGATATGTATTCCTTCGGCTATTACAAAAGCATCCGCGAAGGACATCATTTCTTTAATGAGTGGGTGATCTTTGATAACACGACTAAGACTTTTCGCGGCGAAAAAATGGGCAAGTCTAAAATCCCCGCCCCCGTTGAAGGGACGCTGGATGGGCCGGTCAACGACGTGCTCTCCGCCCTCTACCTGGTCCGCACTATGGACTTAAAGTCCGGAACCAACCGGGAGATTACGATAAACACTAAGCGGAACTGGCGCATGGATGTTAAATTCAGGAAGCGTGACAAGGAATCCACCGCCTACGGCAAGTTTAAATGCGTTCTGGTGGAACCACAGCTGGGGGATGATGGCTTATTCGTGGCAAAAAAAGGCAAGAAAATGCTGGTCTGGATAACAGACGACGAACTGCGCCTGCCTCTCATTCTTAAAGCCGAAATTTTTATAGGTTCCGTAACTGCCAAACTTGTAAAGCGGCGCATTGACTGATAGTCTGCCTTCCGACAAAATAAAACAATAATATTCAGCTGTCCTGAAGGCGGCGCAGTTCGCTGTCGGCGTCCCGCAGGCGCAGCGCCTCAACGCTTGCAAGGCGCTGAAATAACGCCACAGTAACTGTCGGGTTACAACGCGATATAACGTCAAAAGCGTCCCGGCTGATAACATAAAGGTCCGTATCAGTTAGAGCGACAGCGTCAGCTGTTCGCGGCATGCGGGCCAAAAACCCCACCTCACCGAAGAAGTCGCCCGGTCCGAAAACGGCAAGATGGTGCTGACGGTGAGTGTCTTTCAGCGGCAGTATTATTCTGACACGCCCGCGGCGAATTAGAAAAAGTTCGTCACCCTGGCCCTTGCGGCTAAATATCGGTTCCCCGGCGCCAAGGCGGCGCTCTTTAAAAGCCACGCGGAGCGCCGCCAAAGAGGCTGGATCTATCTCCCTCAAAAAGTCTATCTGTGAAAGATCTAATAATTCTCCCGCAGCCGGGCGCTCAATACCCGCCTCTTCTATAACGCAGTCCTCGGCCCATTCAAGCGCGTCATGAAGAGTCTCAAAGATGCGTCCCCTTCCATCGCGATGAGTCAGCCCCAACTGTTCAAAATAAGCGCGCAGGTCCTGCCCTGTGGGCAAACTCAGCGGCAAATGCGAAAAAACAAGCGAGCCGCCGCGCTCCCCCATCATTTCCCCCGCCTGTTCAAACATGTGCACGGCGGTAAAATCCACGGAAGTCACGCGGCGCATATCCAGGATCAGTCGCCGGCATGAGCGCATATCGTTTTCTATCTCTGAAAATAGTTGGTCGGTGGTACCGAAGAACAGGCTGCCCTGAAGTTCGACAACAAGCGTTTCCCAGCCGCGCGCGGCCAGCGCGGCGCGCTCCCCTGGGAGACGTTGCTGCGTTGATGAAATATCCGCGCCCGTCACTTTTCTCCGGATTACGCTGCTGCGCATCTGCTCGCGAATAAAAAGGAGTATTGAGAGGGCTATTCCCACGCCGGCGGCCGCGATAAGATCCGCCATGAGCGCCGTGCCTGCGACAGAGATCACAACCGCAAAATCCAGCACGGTGGAACTGCGCAGTGCCAGCCGCACGCTGGAGCGGTCTATCATGCGCGATCCGACAATGACCAGTATCCCCGCCAGCGCCGCAAGCGGTATACGCCCGATGGCGCTGCCCAGAACAAGCGCCGCCATAAGAGCAAACAAGCCCTCAAACAGGCCAGCGCGGCGGGTTTTTCCGCCGCTTGCCAGGCTTACCAAAGTGGCGCCCATGGTACCGGCGCCCGGCATGCCGCCAAGCAAAGCTGACATTATATTGCCGGCGCCCTGCCCTTTTAATTCCCGGTTCGAATCGTGACGGGCGCGGATAATGGAATCAGTTACCACGCAGGTTTTAAGCGTATCTATGGAAAGAAGCACCGATAATGTGAGGGCCGGACCGATAAGCGCATACACTTCATGCATCTCCATAAGTCGCAAGGCGCTAAAATTGGAAACAACGCCGTTTAAAATAACACCCGGGCTGGTAGAGATAGCGCCAATAATAAACTGATTGGCTTCCAGCGCCAGCAACTGGGGCCTGATCAGCCCTGCCGCCAGGTGCGCCGCGATCCCAGCCGCGAGGCCCAGTATGGCCGCCGGAATCCGTTTTGTAAGTCGCGGAGCGGCAACCATCGTCCCTGCTGTTACAAGAGCGACTAAAACCGCCGGCCATTGCCAGGCGTGAGGAGAAAACAGCCCGGCAAGCGGGGAGGCGCCCTTCTGAAGTCCCAGAAAAGGCCCGGTCTGCTTTAATATTATCAGTAAACCTACGCCGCTCATGTATCCCGTGACCACGGGATAAGGGATGTATTTTATCAGACGCCCGCCTCCGAGCGCGCCATAAACGGCCTGCAGAACTCCTGAAAATAGTCCGACCACGGCAAGGGAAACAATAACACTCTCAGCGCACGCGCCTCCGTCAAGCAACCGGACGCACAGCGCCGCCATAACAGCCGCCGCCGGAGCGCAGGGAGCGGAGATCAGGTTTGGAGCGCCCCCCAGCGCCGGGGCGAGCAGCCCAATAGCCACGGTTCCGATGATCCCAGCAAGCGCGCCGGCTCCGGCAAACCCGGGACCCAGCGGGGCGTACATCGCGACGCCGAACGCGATAGCGGAGGGCAGCGCCACCAACATCGCCGCCATCCCGCCCCACGCGTCCGTCCATTCAATTTTTCGGGAGACTGGGGACACACCGTTTGTTGTCATAAGTTAAATGATAATACTTTTAATACCAGGCAAAAAGACCCTGATCAATAGCTTCAATATTCTAGCAAATGCCGATAAATAAAAATTCCGAAGAAACTCGCAGGATCTTCTATAGATGCAACAAAATGTGCCGCTGCGTTCCATTCCCGGCTAGTTACAAAAAAACAACCGCCAGACCCCATTATATCAGGCTGATATTTTTAGTATAATTAAGGCATGGATAACACGGCTTTTAACAGACTTCGCGGGATAATTGACAGTTTCAGCTCAAAGCGCGTAGCGGTTATGGGCGATGTCATGCTCGACCGGTACATTATGGGCACTGTGCGCCGCATCTCCCCGGAAGCGCCCGTCCCCATAGTTAAAGTGCGGGAAGAACATACCGTGGCCGGAGGCTCCGGGAACGTAGCCGCTAATCTGGCCTCATTGGGTGCCAGACCTGCCCTGATATCCATCACAGGTCGGGACGCGGCCGCGAAAGAACTCGTAGAGATCCTCTCAGCAAAAGGCGTTGATACAAGCCCGCTTATAGCCCACCCCCCCACCTTTACCATTGAAAAGACCCGCGTTATAGCCGAACACCAGCAAGTGGTACGCTTTGATCGCGAGCCTGCGTTCAAGCTCACGCCCTCTCTGCAGAAATCCGTGCTGGACGCGCTGGACGCGCAGCTTAAAGCCGGCGCCGGCGCCCTGATACTGTCAGATTACGGCAAAGGCCTGCTTACCCCGCATGTCATCGAGGCCGCAATAAAGCTGGCCATCAGGCGAGGCGTTCCGGTTTTCGTGGACCCCAAAATAGAGCACTTTGCCCGTTACAAAAAAGTAACCTGCCTGACGCCGAACACTATGGAGGCATACCAGGGGATGCGTCTGATACAAAAAGAAGGTCAGGCCGCGGTGGAAGAGCTGGGCAAAAAAATAATCAGGACGCTTAACTGCCGGTCCCTGCTCATAACCCAGGGCGAGCACGGCATGACGCTTTTTAACAATACCGGCGGACGCATGAAAACGCTGCATATTCCCACCAAAGCCCGGGAAGTGTTCGACGTGACCGGCGCTGGCGACACAGTTATTTCCACGCTGGCCCTGGCTTCGGCCGCGGGAGCAACGCTGGAAGAGGCAGCCCTGATATCCAACTTCGCGGCAGGCATTGTCGTAGGGAAGCTCGGCACGGCTGCCGTAATGAAAGAGGAGCTTCTGGAAAACATTAAATCATGGACAAAAACTGTTTAATAGTCATTCCTGCCCGCTATAATTCACAGCGCTTTCCCGGCAAAGTTCTGGCTAAGATCCGGGGCAAGGCCGTACTTCAGTGGTGCCACGAAGCCGCGGTCAAATCGGGGCTGGGCCCTGTTCTCATCGCGACCGAGGACAAACGAGTCCTGGATTTCGCAAAAAGCATCGGCGCCGATGCCGTCATGACCAGCGCTAAATGTGTTTCCGGCACGGACCGCGTCTATGAGGCGGCTAAAGGCTCTAAGAAGAAATTCATAATTAATTTCCAGGGTGATGAACCGTTCATGCGCGCCGAAACCCTGCTGGCGGCATTTAAGCAAATGCGGGCGGGTTTTGACATCGGAACCGCCTGCGCGCCCATCACGGACAAGGCCGATATCGCCAATCCCAACTGCGTCAAGATCGCCATGAATCGGGAAGGCCGGGCGCTTTACTTCTCCCGCTCCCCCATCCCCTTCCACCATCCGCTCTCGAGCCTGAGAAAATCCCCGTGGCATAAACATTGCGGTTTTTATATATACAAGCGCTCATCGCTGGAGCGCTTTGTGCATCTCAAACCCAGCCCGCTTGAACTTCTTGAGCGGCTGGAACAGCTCCGCGCTCTCGAATGCGGGATGACAATAGGCGTGGCAACCGTGAAGATACTGGGGCCGGCTATAGACACTCCGGCGGACCTAAAAGCGGCCGAAAGGTTTATAAAAAACAGGCATTAAACTGCAATGATCAAATGGTAAGTAAAATTATTGTTGATCCTCGCGCCTGATCCTAAAACTCGCAATAAAAGGCACTCTAATGACCAGATATATATTTGTGACCGGCGGCGTGGTCAGTTCACTGGGCAAGGGTATAACGGCCGCTTCAGTTGGACGCCTCTTAAAAGCCCACGGGCTGTCAGTCAATATCGTAAAATGCGACCCCTATATTAACGTGGACGCTGGGACCATGGCTCCGTTCCAGCATGGCGAAGTTTTTGTAACCGATGACGGCGCTGAAACTGACCTGGACCTGGGTTATTACGAGCGTTTCCTTGAGATCGACACCCGCCGCGTCAATAATATGACAGCCGGACAGATATACCAGACCGTGATAGCAAAGGAGCGCTCGGGCCTTTATCTCGGCCAGACCGTCCAAGTCATTCCGCATATCACGGACGAGATAAAAAAAAGGTTTTACAAGGCCGGTGAGGGATTCGATATAACCATCATAGAGATCGGCGGGACCGTGGGCGACATCGAGAGCCTTCCGTTCCTGGAGGCTGCCAGGCAGATGCGTCCGGACAGGACGCGCACCGATGTCATGTATATCCACGTAACACTGGTCCCATATCTTTCAGCCAGCGACGAACTTAAGACCAAGCCCACCCAGCACTCGGTCAACAAACTGCGCGAGATAGGAATAGATCCGGATATTATTGTGTGCCGCACGGAAAAGCCCCTAGGCAAAGAGATACGCAATAAAATAGCCCTTTTCACCAGCGTGCCCGACGAAGCCGTAATAGAGGCGCCAAACACCTTCTCCATTTACGCAGTCCCCAATGTTCTCAAGAAGCAGGGCATAGACGAGCAGATCATGATGCTGCTGCGCATGAGGAGTAAGAAATGGGATTTTGAAGAATGGAACTCTTTCGTGGAAAAACTGAAAACCGCCGAAAAAGCGCAGGGTGTGCGCATCGCCATAGCCGGGAAATACACCAAGCTTAAGGATTCCTACAAATCGCTGGTGGAGGCTATCCACCACGGCGCTATCGCCAACGGCGTCCGGATGGATCTGGATTTTGTGGACGTAGAAGATAAGGATTGCATGGAGCGTCTGTCCAAAGCGTCCGGAATAATCGTGCCCGGCGGATTCGGAGACCGTGGCATAGAGGGCAAAATAAACGTGGTGCGCTATGCCAGAGAGAAAGGCATCCCCTTCCTGGGCATCTGTCTGGGCATGCAGTGCGCCGTAATAGAATTCGCGCGCGACGTTCTTGGCTATAAAAAAGCCAACTCCACCGAGTTCGCCCCCAAATCGCCGTTCCCCGTGGTTGATCTCATGGCAGAACAAAAAGACGTGAAGGAGAAAGGCGGAACCATGCGCCTCGGCGCTTATCCGTGCCGGCTGAAAGCAGGGTCGCTCGCCGCGCTCATGTACGGCGGCACGCTCATATCTGAGCGGCACCGCCATCGTTATGAATTCAACGCCCGCTACCTCAAAGCGTATGAGAAAAAAGGCATGATGGTCAGCGGCCTTTACAAAGAAAAGGGCCTTCCTGAAATCGTGGAATTGAAGGGGCATCCGTGGTTCATGGGCGTGCAGTTCCACCCGGAGCTTAAATCCCGGCCCCTCACCCCCCATCCGCTTTTCCGGGGATTCGTAGCCGCGGCCGTCAAACACGGAGCTCCGGCGGCCAGGGAGGCTTTTATACTATGACGCAGACCAGCGTAAAGGTAAAAAAGGCGGTATTCTCTAATAACGCGCCCGTTGTCTATATAACCGGCCCATGCGTAATTGAATCTGTTAAGACTTACGCCGCTCAAGCCGTAAAAATGAAAGGGATCTTCGAAAAACTCGACACCCCTTTCGTACTCAAAGCTTCGTTCGATAAAGCCAACCGCACATCACACGCTTCTTTCCGCGGCATTCCAATGGAGACCGCCCTTGATTTTCTGAAAGATCTGAAGAACCGCCTTGATGTGCCGGTGCTGATAGACGTGCACGAGCCATCACAGGCGGCCCGCGTGGCGGAAGTGGCGGATATCCTGCAGATTCCGGCCTTTCTGTGCCGACAAACAGACCTTCTGTTCGCATGCGCCGACACAGGGTGTGCCGTAAATGTCAAAAAAGGACAATTCCTGGCCCCCTGGGACATGGGCAACATTATTTCAAAGATAGAATCGCGCGGCAACAAGCGGATACTCCTGACCGAGCGCGGCTCCTCGTTCGGATACAACAATCTGGTCGTGGACATGCGCGGCATGGAGATCATGAAAGACTTCGGCTACCCCGTAATCTTTGACTGCACCCATTCCGTGCAGAAGCCCGGCGCTCTGGGTAAAACCACCGGGGGTGACGCGAAACTGGCGCTGCCGCTGGCTAAGGCGGCAGCGGCGCTAAAGATAGCTGGAATATTTTTTGAGGCCCATCCCGACCCGGCCAAAGCCTTTTCCGACGGGCCCAATTCCCTTAAACTCAGCCTGGTCCCGGACGCCGTGAATATGCTGAACCAGATAGACAGACTGGCCATGAAGCTGGCAAACAACAAAGCGCTAAGGAGCTTTTAGGAAGAGAATATGAAATGTTTAAACTGCGGACAAGAAAACAAAGTCACGCTTAAATTCTGCAAAAAATGCGGCCGGGACCTCACTTTGCCCCCGGTCTGGTTCCCTGACTGGCGATGGCATTTAAAGACCCTTTCCTGGATATACATATCTGTTACCGTACTTTTTTTCACGGTAAGCTGGCTGCTCCACAAGCTGCCGCCCCCATACGACCAGCGCAAGATCCCGGCCGAGATGACCCCTTGGCTGAACCCACACAAGGTCCCGGCGCCATGACCCCGCCTTTTTTATCCGGCCGGGTGAATATCGGTGCGATAGGACCGCGAAAACCGACGGACGCGTTTCTCCTTAAGGCCGCCAAGTCAGTGGTAACGCAGGAAGCCGGGGCGCTCAGACTGGTAGCGGCCGGTATCGGCAAAGACTTTGTCGGCGCAGCCAGGCTGCTGCTGGCTGCCAGGGGCAAAGTGGTGGTGCTCGGAGTGGGTAAATCCGGCATTATCGCCAGAAAGATCGCATCCACGCTTTCCTCTACCGGCACCCCCAGCGTATATATCCACCCGGTAGAATCCCTGCACGGAGACATGGGCCTGATCGCTAAGGACGATATCATCCTGGCTCTCTCTTACTCAGGTGAAACGGAAGAAACGACCAGGCTTCTCCCCCTGCTGGCAAAAGAGGGCCTGAAAATAATCTCCCTGACCAATAATCCGGATTCCAAACTGGCGCGCTATTCGGACATCGTTTTGCGGCTCAATATCCGCAACGAAGCCTGCCCGTACAATATCGTGCCGACCTCCTCCACGGCGGCCATGCTGGCTGTGGGAGACGCCATCGCTATCACGTTGATGCGCGTAAAAGGGTTTGACGACTCTAATTTTGCCAGACTGCATCCCGGCGGAAATCTGGGAAAACTTTTAAACCTGCGCGTGGCCGATCTGATGCATAAGGGCCGCGAAAACCCCGTGGTTCGCGCCGGTTCAACACTTAAAGCCGCTTTAACCATAATGACCTGCACCAAAACCGGAGCTGTCTCCATCATAGACAGAAAGGGACGGCTCTCCGGTTATTTCACCGATGGTGATCTCCGGAGAAACATCGAGCGGGGCAAAGCCGGCCTTTCCTCCCTTATAGACGACCTTATGACCACAAAGCCGGTTTGCGTTTATCCCGACACTATGGCGATAGATGCCGCCAGGCTGATTTCGGCAAGAAAAATAGACAACATGCCGGTCATAGACCGCAAGACTTCGCGTCCGGTCGGGATTATAGACGAAAAAGATCTTTTGAAAGAGGGTCTGATCTGAAGCTATTATTATCAGCATTCATGCTGCCGCTGGTTTTCTCGGCCTGCTCCAAAGCGCCCTCAGGCGTTGCGGCGGTAAAGGAGGGCGCCAGCCTGATGACAGGGGTAAGGTTCTCTCAGATGAACAATAACCAGATGCAATGGTCATTGGTATCTAAAACGGCGCGGTTTGAAGAGGGCGAGACCAGAATATATTTCTACAATCCGAAGATGGAGTTATTCAAAGATAACAAGCTCGCCACTAAGCTTGAATCGGAAACCGGGTTCCTGAATATGATCAAGAAGGACGCCCAGCTTGAGAAAAACGTGCGGGTGGAGTCAAACACGGACGGTATGCGGCTGCTTACCGCGAAACTTTTTTTCAGTTCGGAAAAGGACAAGATTTGGACCGACGACCCGGTGACAATATTTAAAGGCAATACCGTCACCCATGGGCGCGGATTCACAGCTAATCCGGACCTGTCCGAAATAGCGATAACACAGCAGGAAACCACCACTCTGGGAGGGAAATGATCAGGCTGATTTTTTGTTTTGTGCTGGCCGTTGTCGCCCCCCTTTCGGCTGGGGAGACGGATGATTTCATGCGGGGGTCGGTGGTCAAAAGCGATAAGTGGACAATGGACAGGGCCAACGACAGGGAAATTTTTGAGGGGTCGGTATCTTTCCGCAACGCGGCCTACAATCTCAAAGCTGACCACGCTGTCTACGACCGCAAACCCCGGACCTGGACCGTCAAAGGCTCCGTCTACTGCCTGCGCAAATTTCTGGACGGTTCCAACATTGAGCTGTACTGTGATAACGGAACGTATCGCGAGAACTTTGAGCAGGCCGAACTTTTCCGCGGCAAAGAACTGATAAAAATGAGATATATTTCTCCCGAGGGAAAAATCCTGAAAGGGCGCTGCGACCGCATCAATTCCGACAACACAAAAGCCGCCATGGATTTCCTGGGTAATTTCTATCTTGAAACTGAAAATATGGAGATTTTTTCGGCCAACGGATTCTATAGCGACGCTGAAAGGTCTTTTCTGATATATGGCTCCACGCCGATCGCGGTTGGCATCAGAGATGGCCGCGACTTTGCCATGACCGGAGAAAAAATGAAGTACTTTAAGGATACCGGCGACGTGAAACTCTACAAAAATGTCGCCGGCTGGGTTAAATCAGGCGAAAAGCCTCAAGAGAATTAAAGAGCCGTAATCCTGACGCAGGATTTTTATTAATATCCGATATTAGACCTTGAAGTTGGAATGGAGAGCCTCATGAGACTCAAGTCCGAACTGCTGGAAAAAAGTTTTAACCGCAGACAAGTCGTGAACGGCATAAGTCTGGATATAAAATCCGGGGAAGTCTGCGGCCTGCTGGGCCCGAACGGGGCCGGAAAGACCACAACTTTTCACATGCTGGTCGGTTTTCTTGAGCCTGATTCAGGGAAAGTTTTTATTGACGGGAAGGACGTCTCGAGTATGCCGATGTATCTTAGGGCCAGGGGAGGCATCGGTTACCTGGCGCAGGAACCCACGGTGTTTCGCGGCCTGACCGTGGAAGATAACCTCGTGGCGATACTTGAACGGACCACCAGCGATAAAATCGCGCTCACCAACCGCGTAGACTCCCTTTTAACTGAATTCGGCCTGATGAAACTGAAAAAGCAGAAAGCATGGACTCTTTCCGGCGGAGAAAAGCGGCGGTTGGAAGTGGCCAGGGTCATGATAAACGAACCCAGGATAATACTTCTGGATGAACCTTTTGTCGGAATAGACCCAATAACGGTCAGCGAATTGAAAAATATTATCAGGCACCTTAAGGACAAGGGCATAGGCGTACTGATAACGGACCATAATGTCCGGGAAACCCTTTCCATAACGGATCGGTCTTATCTGATCTATGAGGGCCGGATATTGATAGAGGGAACGGCGGAAGTGCTGCTGAACGATCCAAAAGCCCGGGAATTCTATCTGGGTTGGGATTTCAAAATGTAACGCGGGATTTTTTCAGACTTCACGCGTCGCAAGGAAATTATAAATGAATGAAGTATTTAAGTGCCGGAAAGGTCAAAACACGGTGGAATATCTGCTGATGTTGGCTGTTACAACGGGAGTAGTGCTAATTGCCGGAATGGCGCTAAAGAGATACATCCCCCAGTTATTTTCACAAATACAGGCTCTCATAGGCAACGCGGCCCAAACTCTTGGCTCTCCCACCCGCTAAACCCCCGGGCCTGATCCAGTCAAGAACAGCATAGGCGAGCTTGCCGGCGCCGCATAAAAGCCTCTTTCAAGTGAAGCTTTCAAGATAGGTGCGAAGGCCGTGCTTTTTAGCTTTAGCTACGGCGGCAAAATACATTTTATCCGCTTCGGCGGCATGGCCTTCCAGATAATAGACATTTGCCATCGAAAGCCCGCTCAGTATTTCCCCCCGCGGTTCCGCGTTCCCCTTAAACAGGCGTAATGCGTTCTTAAAACAGACCATCGCGTTCTTAAACTCACCTTGCTTTTTATAGACTTCCCCAAGCCCCCATTCCACGAACCCAAGGTCCGGCTTATCGCCTATCTCGGAGTATAGCCTGTGCGCCCGCTGATAGCCGTCGAACGCGGCGTCCAGTTCACCCTGCTGGCGCAGCACATTGGCCAGACCGCATTCAGCGTAGGCCCTGGCAAAAGTATCTTCGGTCTTTTGGAAGAACTTGCGCGCCTCTTCATAAGCCGCGCGCGCCGGTTTCATGAAACCCGCCACTCGCAGCACGCCGCCCAAACCGAACAGAGCGTAGCCCCTGGCGGACGGATCGTTATCCTTAGCCGCGTAAGCGCCGGACAGCTTAAAGGATTCTATTGAGAGTTCATAGCGGCCTTCAAGCCTGTATATTCCTCCGAGCGCCCATAGAATAAAGGCCGCCGCGCCATAATCGTCTTCCTTCAAATACGCGCGCAGGATGCGCCCGAGCATGGATGAAGATTTTTTAAAATCTCCTTTCAGGCGGTAAGCCATGGCCAGCTCCAGCTCAGCCTCAGCCTTTAAAGCCGGGGCTTTGGCAGCGGCTTTTAAGCCTGCGGCCGCGAAAGCAAATGCCTGCTTCTCATGACCTAATGCCCTGTGGCAGGCCGCAGTCCGGATCAGAGCCTGACAGAAGAATTCGGCGGCGGGCAGGCCGCGGGTCATAGCGGACTCGTAAGCGGCTATGGCCTTGTCGAATAAGCCCTTAAGCCGCCAAGCTTCCCCGTACAGATAATACCAGCGTCCCTCAAAGCCTTTGGTCAGGGCGATACCCTTCAGGGCTTTAAAGGCCGCGTCGGATTTTCCGGCCTCCAACAAATCGGATGCTTCTTCGAGTTCTTCGATTATCATATATGTCTTTGTTTACCTTTGTTTGCTTGGGATTATGGTAACGGGACACTAGCCCTGCGCACCTAAAGCCTTAAAAATCTTTTCACAAACACGCCTGAGCCCGAACTGAGCCGCGCTTTTGGCCTTGGAATAAATAATCCGCGAATTGGGCATGAATCTGCCGCCTAATCCGCTGAACCGGAGGCGCGGGGCAAAATCAACAGGCGCTTTATCTCACCCAGAAGGTCGTCCAGGTTATAGGGCTTTTTCATGAAATTTTGGGCGCCGCAAAATTTTATCTTTTCCAGGCTTTCAGGGCTGTCCATGGTGGAGATGACGAGGATCGGGATATGCCGAGTCAGGTTGTCACGCTTTACACTGTTGCAGACCTCGTAACCATTAAGTTTAGGGAGCAGCAGGTCCAGGAGTATGAGATCCGGCTTTTCGCGGCGGGCCATGGCTATTCCTGCCACCCCGTCTCCGGCCAGGCACACGATATAGCCCTCGCTCTCAAGCACTTCTTTGAGAACGCCTGAGGTGTTTTTGCTGTCCTCAACGATCAGTATTTTGGTCCTGCCTGATTGTGCCATCTTTATCCCTCAGACCGTCCGGGCTACACCCACCTGGTTTCTGTAATGCCGGGCGAGTTCGATATAATCTTCTTTAGATTGTATTAAGGCGGCCTTTTCCTTTTCATTTAACTGGCGCGTCACTTTTCCCGGCATGCCTAAAACCATGCTGCCTGGCGGGATGACAGAGCCGGGGGTTACGACTGCACCGGCGCCGATCAGCGAGAATTCGCCTATCTGAGAATCAATAACTATAGCCCCCATGCCTATCAAACAATGGTCGCCAACGCGCGAGCCGTGTATCACCGCGCCGTGCCCGACAGTCACGCCCTTGCCGAGTATTACCGGCTTAGCGCGATTAGGATGAAGCACTGCAAGATCCTGTATATTGCAGGCTTCCCCGATCTCTATTACGTCCACGTCTCCTCTCACCACGGCTCCGGGCCACACAGACACTAAAGCGTCAAGCCTTACCCGCCCTATTACTGAAGCTGAAGCGTGCACCCAGGCGTCCGGCGCGAACTGCGGTTCAAACTGCATAAACTTTCCCTTCATATAATCCGTCCCGAACCATTGGCGCAGTCGCCGGCGGGTCGGCCATGATGCCTGGACTCTGACATTTTGAGTCCCCAATAAACGAATATGCTGGCGAACGACGGGACGAGGTAATAGAGGAACCGAAAGATAAGCGTGGCAGCCAGAGCCTGGCCGACAGATACGCCCATCTGAGAATAAACCGCCGTCATGGCGGCTTCCATGGCCCCGAGTCCGCCCGGCAGCAGCGGGATCACCGTCATAAGCTGGCCGAAAGCGAAACCGATAATAAGTTTAGTGGAGCCCATATTCACGCCAACCGCGCGAAAAGCGAAATTCAGTATAAAAATATTGCATATCCAATCCAGGCAGACATAGCCCAGGACCAGTGGCAATTCATACTTGCGGGAATGAATGGTCTGAATTCCGGTCGAGAGCTGGGATTCAAATTCATTAAAAGTTTCTTCGGGGATCTCTTTTTTGGAAAAAAAGAAAAGAAGATGATTGACGGCGTGATAAATTTTTCGCGCCCATGCCGACCGCAACTCATGGTGAAAAAACATCAAAACAAGAACAAAGGCGAAGGAAAGCACGAACAGAACGCCCGCGATCCCTTCAAAGAACTTTGTGCCGAGCTGATCGGTCTTCAGCAGCTGAAGGACCATCCCCTCAACAATAATAATGGACAGGACCAGGTAAACAAAAACGCTTATAACCACCGAGGACGTCACACTTATGCCGTATGGGATCTTGCGCTTGCTCAGCAGATGCGCGCGGGTGGCGAAACCGCTGACACCACCGGAAGACACGAAATAATTCACCGTGGTTGACACGAAGGCAACCCCGGCCGTTTCCCAAAACGGCAGGCGGTGGCCGAGTATCTTGAGCACCTCCCACAGCGAAAACCCCATAAAAAGATAGCTCATGCACGCGAAAAAAAACGCTAAGCAAAGAAATCCGGGATGGGCGGTTTTAAGCGTCGCGGCCAACGGAGCCAAATTGGGGTAAACAAGGGAAGTCAGTATGACCAGCGAAAGCGCTATCGGGGCGTAGATGAATAATTTTTTCTTCCAGTTGGTCATTTTATATTTACCCCCCCCCGCCGCCCGCAAATGCTGATAGTTTGAGAAACACCGCCCTTTTGGTTCAGAGAGTCATGGCCACTCCATGTCCAGTCCGCGAATCGTTATTGCGCGGACAAAAGAGCGGGGCAAGTATTGTAAAATATATATAGTATCATTCGCCTTATCTATATTCTAAAACTTTCAAACGGATAAGAAAAGAGAAATGTCCATTTATAAATCGGATTTTCTGGTTATAGGAACCGGTCTGGCCGGCCTCCTGACAGCCCATAAGCTTTCCCGCTCGGGCACGGTAAGCCTTGTCTCCAAACGCGGGGCTCAAGTATCCAACACCGATCTCGCCCAAGGAGGTATCGCGGCCGTAACCGGCAAGAATGACGCCCCAATTCTTCATATAAACGATACTTTAAACACCGGCTCCGGACTGGCCGACCGTCATATAGTGGAAATTGCCGTGCGTGAAGGCCCAGAAAGAGTGAAGGAACTGGTGGAATTAGGAGTACGTTTTACCAAGAATGGTTCGAGTTTTGAACTCGGCCTTGAGGGCGGGCATTCCAGGCGGCGAATACTCCACGCCGCTGACTCCACCGGGCACGCTATCGAATCAGCCCTGCTGCGGATATGCCGGGCGAATAAAAAAATACATTTTTACGAGAATCACGCCGCCGTAGACCTGATACTGGACTCCCGTCCGGCCGGAGTCAGGCCGGAACGCAACACGGCCAGGGGCGCTTACGTGCTGGAGGAGCATACAGGAGTCATACACAGTTTTCTGGCTTCGACAACGGTGCTGGCCTCTGGCGGAGCCGGTAAAGTATACCTTTACACCTCCAACCCTGACACCGCTACCGGGGACGGAATGGCCATGGCCTATCGGGCGGGTCTCAGGCTCATAAATATGGAGTTCGTCCAGTTCCACCCTACCTGCCTCTACCATCCCAAGGCTAAATCCTTCCTTATCTCGGAAGCTGTGCGCGGCGAGGGCGCGATCCTGCGCAGCCCCGACGGCAAACCTTTCATGGCGGCCTACGATATCAGAAAAGAACTGGCGCCGCGGGATATCGTGGCCCGCGCGATAGACAGTGAACTTAAAAAGAGCGGCGCGGAATGCGTGTATCTGGACATCACCGCCCGGTCAGCCGCGTTTATAAAAAAACGATTTCCTAATATTTACAAAAAATGCCTGTCCTTCGGCATCGACATGACCAAAGACCCGATACCCGTGGTGCCCGCCGCGCACTTCTTCTGCGGAGGAATAGAAGCCGACGAATGGGGACGGACAGCCCTGTCGGGCCTGTACGCCGTGGGGGAAGTAGCCCACACGGGTCTGCACGGGGCGAACCGCTTGGCGTCAAATTCTCTCCTTGAAGCGTGCGTCTTCGCCCGGCGCGCCGCGGACTCGATATCAGTAAGCTCAGGAAAGAAAACCGCTAAAAGACCCGCCAAGGCCGAGGTGTGGAATTACGGCAACGCGCGTCATTCGGACGAAGCCGTAATGATAACTCATAACTGGGATGAGGTGCGCACCCTTATGTGGAATTATGTTGGCATCGTGCGCAGCGACAAGCGCTTGGAACGCGCCAAAGCCCGCATAAAAATAATAACGGAGGAAATCGCCAAATACTACTGGGATTTCCTGCTCACTCGGGACCTGCTTGAGTTGCGCAACATAGCCTGCCTGGCAGAAGCCATTGTACGTTCCGCGGCGGAGCGTAAGGAATCCCGGGGATTGCATTTTAACATCAACTATCCTCGGACGGAAGAAACTTGCGCCGTGAACACGAAAGTGGACAGATACGATCTGGAGGGTTCAGGGTTTAGGGGTTAGGGTTGTGGACTTTATGGATAAAATTAAAATAACCGGCGCGAAAGCGCACAACCTTAAAGATATCACCATAGAACTGCCGAAGAATAAACTGGTGGTACTGACAGGACTATCGGGATCAGGCAAATCCAGTCTGGCTTTCGACACCATCTATGCCGAGGGCCAGCGCCGCTATATGGAAAGCTTGTCGGCCTACGCCAGGCAGTTCCTTGAGCAAATGGAAAAGCCAGACGTGGAATCCATCGAAGGCCTTTCGCCCGCCATCGCGATCCAGCAGCACACCCCCTCAAAAAACCCGCGCTCCACAGTGGGAACCGTTACCGAGATTTACGACTATCTGCGCCTCCTTTATGCCAAAGTCGGATCGCCGCTCTGCCACCAATGCGGACGCCCCATAAAAGCCTGGTCGCCACAAGGCATAGTCGCGGAGATCTGCTCCAAATATTCCGGTAAAAAAATAAAGATTCTCGCCCCTCTGATCAGCGGCCGCAAAGGCACCTATGAGGAATTATTCGCGAAATTCAAAAAAAATGGATTTATTAAAATCCGCGTAGACGGGAAGCTGTTCGATCTGGATTCGGTTCCGAAGTTGGACCGCTATGTCAAGCATGATATAGAATTGTTCGTCGACGAAATGACCGCCGGCGGCGGAGAAAAGGAGCGGCTTACGGAGGCAGTGGAGCTGGCTCTCGCCCAGAGCCGGGGGTTGGTGGCGGTGGAATCCGGCGCCGCGGCCAAAGCCACCGCCCTTTACAGCGAGAAGAACGCCTGCCCATCGTGCGGCATCAGCTTCCCAGAATTGGAGCCCCGGCTCTTCTCATTTAATTCCCCCTTTGGCGCCTGCCCGGAATGCGGCGGCCTGGGAGTCAAAATTGAAATAGACACGGATCTGGTCGTCCCCGACGCCGCCAAATCCATAAACGGCGGTGCCATAGAGGCCTGGTCGAACCCGGTCACTACACGCACGCACCGCTGGAAAAACTCCTGGTCGGGCTATTACATGGAAATGATAGTTGACGCGGCCAAAAGAAATCATATTTCCCTGGATAAACCCTGGCGTGATCTTACGAAAGAAGCACGCGATATAATTCTGCGCGGCGAACCGGAGGGAGGGTTTGAAGGCGTAATCACTAACCTCAAGCGCCGGTATACTGAAACCGAATCTGATTTCGTAAAGGAAGAGATCTACCGCAAATTCATGCACGAAGTCACCTGCGGCACCTGTAAAGGCCTGCGCCTTAAACCCGAAGGCCTGCACGTGCTGGTGGGCGACCGAAACATAGTTCAGGTCTCAAGCATGCCGATTTCAGAGATCAAGGACTTCATATCCGGATTATCCCTGAGCGAAAAGGACCGCACTATCGCCAGGCTGATACTCAAAGAAATAAATTCCCGCCTCAGCTTTCTTACAAATGTCGGCCTGGGCTATATTTCTCTGGAACGCCGCTCGGAAACTCTTTCCGGAGGCGAAGCCCAGCGTATTCAGCTGGCCACCCAGATAGGCAGCGGCCTGACCGGCGTGCTTTACGTTCTGGACGAGCCCACCATAGGACTGCATCAGCGCGACAACGCCAAACTTATAACTACTCTTAAAGCGCTGCGCGATCTGGGTAATACTCTTATAGTCGTAGAGCATGATGAGGCGGTCATCCGAAACGCGGACCATATCGTGGACCTCGGTCCGGGCGCGGGACTTGCCGGCGGATATGTTATCGCCCAGGGGGATCTGCCCGCGATACTCAAGAATAAAAAATCCATAACAGGGGCTTTCCTGAGGGGCGATAAAACAGTGTCCATCAGTCATCCTCTGCGCAAACCGGCTAAAGGCTGGCTGGAATTCACAAAGGCGGAACAATTCAACCTAAAGGGCATAGACGTCAAGATTCCCCTTGGACTTTTCGTGACTCTGTGCGGCGTGTCCGGTTCCGGAAAATCCACGCTGCTATACGAGATCATATACAAAGCGCTGTCCAGAAAACTTTACAACTCCAAGGAAAACCCCGGGCGCTTCAAGAGCATGAGAGGCGAAAACAACATAGACAAGGTCATAATCGTAGACCAGTCGCCTATAGGCCGTACGCCCCGCTCCAACCCCGCCACATACACAGGGGTGTTCAATCACATCCGGGATATCTTCTCCCGCCTCCCTGAAGCCAAGCGCCGCGGCTATGAGCCGGGCCGCTTTTCCTTTAATGTTAAGGGCGGACGATGCGAGGCCTGCCAGGGAGACGGGACCATAAAAATCCAGATGCAGTTCCTCCCGGATATCTATGTTAAATGCGAGGAATGCCACGGCCTTCGCTTCAATGAAGACACTTTGGAAGTTAAATTTAAAGGGAAAAATATCGCGGAGATCCTGGACATGTCTGCCGAAGAGGCCGCCGTCCATTTTTCCGAGATCCCGCAGATAACCAAAGTTCTTTTTACTATGCGCGAAGTGGGCCTTGGCTATATCAAACTCGGTCAGAGCGCCACAACTCTTTCGGGAGGAGAGGCACAGCGCATGAAGCTGGCCGAACAGCTGGCAAAGCGTTCCACCGGCCGGACGCTTTTCATTCTGGACGAACCTACGACCGGCCTCCATTTCGCCGACGTTGAAAAACTTCTGAAAGTCCTGCACCGTCTGGCCGACCAAGGGAACACTGTCCTGGTCATAGAACACAATCTGGATGTGATAGCCTCTTCCGACTGGATCATCGAACTTGGCCCCGACGGAGGCTCGGCCGGCGGTGAGCTCATCTACGCCGGCGCTACCCCCGGCATAATCGAAACAGCCGGCTCCCACACGGGCTTTTATCTTAAAGAGCACCTTGCAACAAGAAGCAGGGGTTAGCCCGAACCCTGCAGTTCAGAATGATCCCAATAGAGGAATCAGGGAACAGGATTATTCTGCAGGATTTCCCGCAGCAGCTCGAGTATCAAGCGCAAGGAGGTCATAGAGGCTGGCATGCATCTCTAATGGGCGTCCGCTATTGCAGGCGGAAAGTTGCAGTTACAGCTTTCGGGCTGGTTTATGGATCAGCGGGTGGTGCGTGTGGAGTTAAAATTGGTGAGGGTAAAAGATGAGAATTGTATCGGTTTAAAACTAAATTTATCTGCGGAGGAAGCGCCTGAAAAAACCTGGCTATTCTTGCTTCCGTAAGTTCGGATCCACTCCCTCCACGAACGATCCATGCCGGCAGGTCCGCTCAACCGGTATGATTTCCAAAGTGCCGATTCCAATGGTTCACCCTTGCGCAGCAGCGAACAAAAATTAACAAACTGCAGCCGAGTGCGCGGCCTGAAAAGATACGAAACCACTCCAAAAGACTCCAGATACCAGTAGCCTATCTGTTCGTCGGACCCCAGCTGGTCTATCCTGATCCTGAAAAAATCATCCAACGGCAGAACCCTTTCCCTGGGAAAGTACTTAAGAGCCTGAGTCCAGGGCCCATCCTCGGAGTATGACATGTCTTCCATGAGAACGGCCAGACCCTCGTTGAGCCACTGGGGCGGATATTTCAGGTATTCCCCATAAAAACTTTCAAAATAGAGATGCGAGAGTTCATGCGATGCGGCGGCCCGCAATTTTACGATGTCTCCGGAATCGAACACCACCACCGTTTTTTGAAAAAAATACGCCAGACCCTTGGACCACTTCGGCGGTTTAAATTCCCCCCTGAGATATGAGTCCTGGTTCCTGTAGATGTATATCTTGGTTTTTTCTTTCACCATCCAGGGGGCGAACATTGAAACGCTGAGACGAAGCTTGCCGTAAAGACGCTCCAGCTCAAGCGATATGGAGCCGGGGGACCAGTCAGCTTCGTGATATATTTCAAAATGCGGGGAACTTTTCACATGCCAGGTGGTGGAGGAAACGGCAAGCGGCTCTGCGGCCGCCAGATTCAGAGCTGAACACAGGATCATTAAGAGCGTAGCGGACATGTTGTAGATGAGGAGGATAAAAATCAGACCTGACAGTTTTTGCCTGCACGCATGAAGGAGTCCCGGCCCTGATCATCGCTGCCGGACGTGCCGGCTAATACTCGTCGGTTACCGTGGTTACGAATTTTCCGGTGGACACCTGCTGAAATGAGACTGATTTAAGATCCATGGTTGTGCTCGCGTTGACCGGCGTAGTCCAAGTCTTTACGTTTAACGCGGCATAACCCTGTGCGTTACCGGTATTTTTGGCGCTTTGTTGTATACGGGCCACGATAATATATCTGGCCATGATCCATTTGAGGATCATCACTGATATCATGGAAAGAATAACAGACATGACCAGGGTCTGCAGAAGTATCGCGCCTTTTTTCCAATACACCCGTGATTTCATAAAATATATTTTCCTAAAAACCTGACCCGGACAGACCGGCGCGGTTTACCCTGACAGTAGTGTTAAGTGTGGTGTCAATAAGTTTGTCCGTGGTGCGAAAATCTCGGCCGGAGGTGTTATTGATGGTCGGGTCCCAGCGTACACGCAGGCTAATATTAACGAGGGCGCTGCCGGAGATGCCGTCAATGCTCCGGCGGGAGAATAATTCTGGGGTAGCTCTTGGAAAGATGTCCGAAGACAGCAGCGTGACGGTGCCGTAGGGGCCTCCGCAGGCCGGGACCGGGTAGTCCGTCGCCGTCCATAATGCCGGACCATTAGGACAAGTATTTCCCGCCGGGGCGATGATCGTGCCTGTGTGATAATACAGGCAACTCCCCGAAGGGCACTCTGCCGTAATGCCGGGGGCGTGGCAAAAATAATGCCAGCTGGCCGGCTCCGCGGGATTTACGGGATAGCAACCGCTCATTTGGTCGATATTAACGGCAAAAGCAAGAATGGCCCCAGAGGCGTCAAATCCGGGCGCGTCTATCCTATTGGCCTCCTGTAGTCTGGCGGTGATAGTTTTCATCGCGATTGAGGCGTTGGATTTAAAGGTGTTAATCCTGTAGTTCTGAAATAGGTGTTTATTGGCCGAGGAATAGATAAGAGCCAATGAGATTATCATGAACCCGAAAATAAGGGTCGCGATGACTAGTTCCGCCAGCGTGAATCCCTTTCTGAATTTAAATGTCATGTTCAATCCGCGTACTTCATATCAAAGCTCACCGTCTTACAAGCGTTACTCCCGATTCCGAAGCCACAGTCGGCGTCCGTTACAATATACACAAAATAACACGAGCCTCCCGCCACGCAGGGCACGGCGGGGTCCGTCCGGAGATCGGCGAGCATAAGCGAAGAAATATCATGCGTACCGGCGCTGAGCGCCCAGGCGGGAGACAACGAATCCGCCTGCCACCAACCTCCCGCGTTGGGGGAATAATTGGCGTCGCCGGGGACAGCGCTGACAAAAGTCTGAAGGGTTTGCTGCGCCTCTTTTAGCACCATCGCGGCCAGTTCTTTCTTATCGGCTTTTTTTTGGGAGACGAATCCCGAAAGGACCACTGAAAACACGGCGATGGTGGTTATGGCCGCTATCATGGTGGCGATAGCAACCTCGATTAAAGTCTGGCCTGGCCTTTTTGTACGAGCCTTGAACATATTATTCAGTCTGGGGGTAAATCCACAGAAAAGGGGCACGCCTAGAAACTAGGGCAGGACGGAGCTTCGCCGACAACCGCGCAGCCGCCTGAAGTGCTGAAATTATACCCCCAGCTGGTATAAGGCGTACTATTTGTGCCGGGGCTTGCGCCAGACTTGCGTGAAACGCTGGCCGCGATATCGGCGGTGGCGCCGACGGAATAACTATACGCGCTGGCGTCCCAATCCTGCCTGGCTACATAATTACACCTTACCAACCTGCAGGCGTCTGTAGCGGAGGTGTTGCAGACGCCGGTATTACATGTATTGGTCACAGCACCGGTTAAAGGCAAATTGGGATTATCTACAAGGTACATCCGGTAGGAATTGGCAAGCATGTGACCGATAGCTAAGGCGTCGCTGGCCTTTGAAACTTCAACCGTCTTCAGATAATACGGAAGCCCCATGGATGCCAGGATTCCCATAATAACGGTAACTATGACGAGTTCAATAAGGGTAAAGCCCTTTCGGTTATTGTTCATAGCTCTCCCGCAACTCAATTCTGTGATTCACGGTCTTTTCCGGTCGTACAACCACCGGCATGTCAACTTGCTCGTATCTTACTTTGCTCCGATCTGTGACAGCTGGAAGATAGGCATGAAGATAGATGTGACAATGACGCCGATAATGGCTCCGATACCCACCACGAGAATCGGGTCGATCATTGAAGAGAAGCGCCTGATCCACTGATCGATCTGTTCCTGATAATATTTCGAAAGCACTACGATAATATCAGGCAGTTTTCCTGATTCTTCACCCATCCACATCATCTCCGTCACCAGACTGGGGAAAATTCCTGTCTTTTTAAAAGACTCGGAGATCGAACGTCCGCTGGCGATATCGTTCTTGGCTTTTTTAAGCGCGTTCTGATAAATGAGATTTTTCTTAAACGCGCCCTCCAGCACCGAAACGGCGTTAAGAATGCTGACGCCGGAACGAATCAGCGTGGACATGGTGGTAAGCAGCCGCTCCGTCTGCATATTCCGTATCAGAGACCCGAAAACGGGTATTTTAAATTGTATATGATTCCATGTAAGCAGACCCGGCGGCGTGGCGATATACGCCCGTGCCGCCACAAAACAGCCTATGCCCGTAACCAGCATTAAGACGAAGTATTTGGCGACGACATTGGATATACTCACGATGAAGCGGGTAAGGAAAGGCAGTGTCAGGTTAAAATCCCTGAAGATGTCGGCAAAAACCGGCACGATATAAATTATAAAGTAGGCCAGCACGCCCATGGACGAGACGGCCAGCACGGCAGGATAAGCCAGTGCCGTTATTATCTTGGATTTTATATTTTCCTGGGATTCGCAGTAGGCCGTTATCTGGCGCAGCACGGTGGGCAACTGTCCGGATACTTCACCGGCCTGCACCAGGGAGGTCCAGATCTCATCGAAAACCTTCGGATGCTTTTCAAGGGCTTTATGAAACGTGCCGCCCGCGGAAATTTCTTTAGTGATCTGCCCCAGGACGTTGGCCAGATTCTTATTGTCAGAATGCTCACCCAAAAGCGAAAGCGCGCGTACCAGAGGGATACCGCCTCCCAGAAGGGTGGACATCTGCTCGCCGAAAAAGACCAGATCGCGTCCTGAAATCTTGCCTTTGTTAAACTTTCGCAGGTTGAGAATGCTGGTTGATTTAACATTCTCGGATTGGATGGAAAGTATGAACAAACCCTTTGTTTGAAGGGATTGTATCGCTTGATCTTCGTCGTCGGCGTTAACGTGTCCGGTTGTTACCGTACCCTGAGCGTCCTGCACTGTATATATAAATCTTGCCATAGTGTTATTTATTAAACAAAAAATATCCGATTAAAGCAATCAGCGCTCCGTGACCGTTACAGAAAGCATCTCATCCACCGAGGTGAGACCGGCGATAACCTTGCGCCAACCGCTGGCTCTGAGCCCCCAGGCCCCGCCTTTTCTTGCAGCTTCATCCAGCTTGTGAATATCCGCGTCCTTGAAAATGATCCGCTTCATCTCCTCGGTGTTGAAATAGACTTCATAGATCGCCTTGCGGCCCTTATAACCCATGTTTGAACATTTAGGACACCCTTTGGCTTTATAGAACATCAGCCTGGCCGGGTCCGGCAGCGGGTTCAGCAGGCATTCAGCCATCATTTGATCAAGCTCCTCTTTGGGCGGTCGGTACGGCTGTTTGCAGTCGGGGCAGAGCTGGCGCACAAGCCGCTGGGCGGCCAGGCAGAGCAGGGTGCTGGCCAAAAGGTAATTTTCAATCCCCATGTCGATCAACCTTGGAATAGCCTCAAGAGCGCTATTGGTGTGCAGTGTGGAAAGCACAAGGTGGCCGGTCATAGCGGCTTTAAGACATGCTTCGGCCGTTTCGTCGTCGCGGACCTCGCCGACCAGGATGACGTCGGGGTCCTGACGCAGGAAGGAGCGCAGTCCCGTAGCAAAAGTAAGGCCGATCTGAGGTTTAATTTGTACCTGACTTATGCCCTCCATCTTTATTTCCACGGGATCCTCAAGGGTCATAATATTGAGTTCCGGGGATTTTATGGTATTAAGAATGGAATTCAAAGTAGTAGTCTTACCGGAGCCCGTGGGCCCGGTGAGAAAAATGAGGCCGTGCGGCGCTGATGCTGCTTTCAGAAAGTCTGCGCTCTGACGGGGTTCAAAACCGAGTTTGTCAATGTTCAGTTCCACAGCTCCCTTATCAAGAAGACGCTGAACCATCTTTTCGCCGAAGACGGTAGGACAGACCGACACGCGGATCTCTATGATGCGGTTTTGATATTTTATGGAGTAACTGCCGTCCTGCGGCAGACGGCGCTCGGAAACATCCAGTTTTGAAAGGATCTTCACGCGGGAGATCAGGGCGTCAACAAGATCGCCCGGAGGGGCGCTGCGTTCGTAGAGCACACCGTCTATGCGAAAGCGAAGAGAGACCTTTTCGTCAAATTTTTCCAGGTGTATATCGCTGCTCCGCTCGGATATAGCCTGCTTCAGTATCGCGTTGACCAGTTTTATCGACTGGGCGCCTTTAGACTCACCCATGATGACCTTATCAAGGTCAAGTTTACCGTCCGTAGTTATTACATCGCTGTCGGAGGTCTCCCCCTTATTCTGGTCCGCGGCGTCCATAACCCTGTCGATAAGATCGGTAGCTCCCTGATAGAAAGAATCTATCACCTTAAGGATTTGCGCCTTGGTGGCTATCAAAGGCTGCACATCCATCCCGGTAACCAGCCGTATGTTGTCGACAAGCAGGATATTGGCAGGGTCCGTCATGGCGGCTGCCAGAACATTGTTCTCTATGAAAAGCGGTATAACAACATGTTCCCGCGCGAATTTCTCGGATATCAACTTTTCAAGGGACTGTCCCTTTTCAGGGTTGAGTATCTGGTTTTCTCTGGACGCGTAAGGAACGCCTAATTGCTTGGACAGCGCCATCGCAACCTTCTCCTCGTTGGAGAAGTGCATCTTTACGATAGCCTCGCCGATCAGGCATGGGTTCTGCTGCTGGAATTTAAGCGCCTTCGCAAGCTGGTCTTCGGTTATCCAGCCTGCTTCCACCATTATTTCGCCAAGTCTTTTTCGAGCCATAATATTAGAACCGATGGTCAGTGAATGAAAGATTTACGTTCTATAATTGTTCCACTAACCACTATTCACACGCCACTTTTGTACTAGTCAACCAAAATAGTAGGCGTCACAAAAATCACAAGATCGGTGTTGGTGCGCCTGGAACTGACACTGGTGAACAGCCAGCCTATGATCGGTATATAGCCCAGCAGGGGCACTTTTTTCACGCTTTTTGTCTCAGTAGAGGAAAGCATGCCGCCGATAACAACGGTTTGCCCGTTCTTTACCCTGACCATAGTGGACGCGCCGCGGCTCACCGGGTCGTAAATGGTAGACCCTGTGGTTGTGACAGCTGAGGCGACCAGGTCCGAATAGGAGGGCATGACAACCAGCGTAATATAGCCTTCCTTGTTGACCTGCGGCGTAACCTTAAGGGTCAAGCCTACCCGGCGCCTTTCCGCCCCGGTCGTGGACGACCCCGTGGAACCTCCGGCGGAAGAAACCTGTGAACTCTGTCCTACGGCCGCGTCCCTTGAAACCGTTACCACGGCTGTCTTATTATTCATGGCTACGATCCTGGGCTTGCCGAGGTATCGGGCCTCGCCCCGGGAAATGAGGGCCCGGAAGGTGGCCTGTAGCTGCGCAAGGCTGAATATGCCGTAAAATACGCCCTTGGGGCTGAGCTGCCCGGTGCTGAATACCGGATCGATGGTGCTGCCGGCGGAGGGAGGTGTACCCACTGTCTCAGGAGAGCTCGGAAAGAAATTTTTCCACTGGTCGCCTGAAAAGAATCCGGGTCTCAAACCATAGTCGGTCACGCGGGCGGGGCCGGCGAAGTACGCCATCTCGCCTCTCGCGCCGCCCCATTCTATACCCAGCTCGTTAAGGCGATCGGTGTTGATCTCCACGATCTGAGCCTCTATAAGTATCTGAGGAGCTTTTTTATCCAGTTCAGCTATGATCTGTTCTACCTGCGGAAAAACTTCCGGGACGTCGGTGATTATGAGCGTGTTAGTCCTGGGATCATTGGCCATTTTCCCGTACTTCTTTGAAAGAACGCTCCTGATAATACTCATGATGGCGATCCCTTTGTCCTCCTCCTTGGTGCTATTCTGCTGCGAAGACGATCCGCCGGAAGATGATCCGCCCGAGGACGATCCGCCTGAACCACCAGATGATAAACCGCCCGAGGACGACACATCCTGGGAAGTGACGGATGCGATATCCTCGCCTACGGAACCGATCGCGATCAGCGGGATATAATTCAGCACATATATTTTGGTGATAAGATTAGGCATGTCTGCGGAGCGTTTTTGAACGACATAGGTGTTGCTTTTGCCGATACGCTGGTAAGTCAGCCCCTTAACCCTGAGCAGAAGCTCCAGCGCTTCGCGCACAGTGGTCTTTCTTAAAAAAACAGTTATAGTTTTAGCCTCAAGGCCTTCAGTGATGATGAAGTTGACCTTAGACTGCGCCGATACCACGTCCAGAAAGGTAGACAGGGGGGCGCCTTTAAGCCTGATGGGGCCTATTTTGCGGTCAAGAGGCGAGATAGCCTCAGCCTCCTCGTACATCGGGGCCTCCCGGGGAATAGCTCCGATCTGCACGGACTCGATGGGAGCGCCGGGCGTGGAGGCTTGAGGCATTGTCTGGGGCGGAGGATTCTCCTGAGCCGGGTGATTCAATATGGGCCCGCCATCCTCAGAAGAGGGTCCCTGAAGATCCTGGGTGAAATTCTTATCTGATTCCAGAGTTTGGGAGTCCTGCGCGAAGACCACAGCTACCGGCAGAACGCACTGTTCGGCCAGCAGGCAGAGAGTCAGCAAAATCCTAAGCTTTTTCATATAACCTCCGTTATTTACGATTGTTCACAGCCGTCCAGGGTGCAGGTCGCGATTCCGCGTTCATGCTTCTCACCCGCAGTCTCATTACTTTTACGCCCGAGCAGCTACTGTCAATCACTTCAAAATCTTCTTAAACTTCTTTCCGTTGTGCTCGCCAATAAGATAATTTGATCCTATCTTAAGTATCTTAACTCCTGTAACGGTATCACCGACAGAGTACATCTCGCCATTAATGATTACACTGTTGCCGACTATGCCCTGCAACTTTATTCGTCCTTCTCCGTCGTCATACCGCTGCTTGCGTATGCTCAGCTGATATTTGCGTTCATTCTCAAGCTTTTGCCGTTCGTTTTCCTGTATCATCTGATAGTCCGACGGGGTCATGGTCGGATCGCGGTCGGATTTGGGATTAAAATAAGACCAGCGCGATGTCTGGGCTGAAACGGGGACGGAGGGAGTCTTCTTCACCTGGGCCGCCGCGGCGGTAGACTGGATTAAAAGTTGAGTGTCGGAAGCGGCCATTGACGCCGCGCCTACGGACACATTTGATGCGGGAACGATCGGATGGGTGGCCGCACCCTTAAATACGGTGCCCTCGGACGCTACGGGAACCGATACGGCCGGCTGCGCCGCGGATCTATCCTGGGCGTCGGCAAAAATAGTGGCCGTGGAAACACTCTGAACCGGGGCCCGCGCATCCGCCTCGGTCTTATTGTTGTTAGTCCACCAATTGTAAAAAAGAAAAGAGGGCACAGCCAGCACGGCTACCAGGAGAAGCCAGCCGATTATAGTGGTGAAGTTTTTCATATTACCTCCCCCCCGCTGCGCCGAACCTGGGGAAAACGGTGGAAAGCTTCATATTGATTCTGACCACACCGGTGCGGGAACCGTCCTTTTTCAGATTAACGTCGGTCACTTTAAGTAGTATCGGGGAATTCTCGATATCGGCCACCCACTTGCCGAATTTAACGTAGGTTGTCGTAACGGACACAACACGCGAGACCAAAAGAAAATTCCCTATTTCACTCTCGGTCTGTGCGGCAATAGAATCGAATGATATTCCGTGGACCTTGGCCGTGGAGGTCATCATGTAGTTAAGCCACTCGTCTTTATCCCTGAGAAGCGGTAACCTCTTCTGATACGCCGCCAGTTTAGTCCTCGCATCGTCGTAATCTGCGTAATGATCTGCAATTATTTGAGATTTTTCCAACCGGTCCGCATTGATCCTAACCTTTGACGCCAGCGGCGCGTACATTAACACATAAAGCACCAGTACCGCGGAAAAAGCAATAAGGAGCGGCTTCTTAAAAGGCTCTATGCCTTTTTCAGCGTAGATTATAAGGATATTATCATACATATCCTTAAAAAAGGCAGTCATTGTGTTAACCAGGGCCATTATAACCGGCATTAGCCTTTCCTCCTGGCCGTGCATAATATGGTAAAGCCGGTGGATTTAACCGCCGATTCCTGGCCCGACCCGTATCCTCCGGATCCTCCGGGAGTCTCACTTTCCGTGGTGAAAGACATGCCGCCACTCGGGGGTCCGAAGATCTTGAATTCCGCGGAATCCTTAAGAGCCTTGTTAAAAGTTTCAACTATTCTTTGCTTCATGTCGCCGCCAAGATTCGTCTTCCCGTTAAGCTTCATCTCTTTGGCCGAAGTCTGGAGTTCTGAGGTCGCGAAAGGCGCCAGGTACTGTATATCCTGCAACCAGAGCTCAGGCGGTATTTTATCCAGAATGACCTGAAGTTTTGGGGCAAGGGAATCGGTATCGCTGACGAGGATGGAAAGCATTTTGGCGTTGCCCTGCATTTTTTCTATCTTAGCTCGTATCGCGTCGCCGTCATTCCCCTGCAGCTCGGAAGCGTTCTCAACCTGGGCGTTGATAGCGGCAATTTTCGACTCCATCGTCATGATCCGTATCTGATTAAGCACAGACAGGAACATCAGGAGCCCCCCCAGAATAAAAGCGCCGCTCCACACATAATCCCGCAACTGTTTCTCGATCATGGCGGAAGTGCTGATGCCGGAAACATCCAGAGCGAGTTTTTCCGGAACCCGGCCCCGCATGGAGGCGCCCATGGAAAAGAAAGGGACAGAAACGTTATCCTTGAGCGCGGCAGCCTTAGCCGGCTCCCAGATTTCCACCGGCATCGGGGATTCCTGTTCAGCCACGGTTTTCCACGCGTCAGCGCCGTCTCCGCTCAGCATCAGATGTTTATATTCCTGCCCGCCGACATACCTATCCACGAACTGCACGGCTCCCTTTATGTCCAGGCGTTTGCGCTCCGATAAAGTGCTGGCCGCTTCATAATCGGCTTCCCGGTAAAGAACAGGGTAGCCGGCGCTGGAGAACAACATAAGGCTGGCGCCGCCGGAAAAGTGTATATAGCCCTTGGACGTGTGATCTTTAGGATCCAGGTAGGCGAAAAAGCGCTCCAGGGAACAGGGCGTTATTTCCACAGCTGTAAGTTCCAGGTCCACGCTCTTGAGGATACTTATGATAAATTCCATGCTCTTGCGCTGAGTAAGACCAAAAAGAACGCCGAGCTTTTTGCCGTTTTCCAGCGGGTAGGCGGCAAAATCATACGCGATTTCGTCGAATGAAACGGGAATATACTTCTTGGATTCAATGGGGATAGATTTGTTCCAGAAACGCCGCTCAACAAAAGGCATGACAAAATAGCGGAGGATCGCGAATTGCGGGGACAGTGTTACCACTACGCTGGAACTGCCCCAGCTGACATTCTTTACTGCGCGTTTGAAAGCGGTGATCCAAGAGGCTTTTTCGTTAAAAAAATCGGCGTTAAGGGACAAGGGGCGCAGAAGCCCTTCCCTCGCCTGGAACGAAGTGGGGATCGAGATCAGATGCTCGGCGTCCACCTTCCCGTTTTTCCCCAGCTTGGTCTGGGCAATACTGATCTCTTTGGGGGAGATATAAATGCCGATTGAATTTTTAACAGCCGAACTATGAGCCATAAAAGTCGCCTTGATATTGACTTTATAATATAACTTATATTGACGAACGCCGCAATTATTCTATTCCTTACCCAGCATTTTTATTTCCACGATGCTCTTGGGAGTATCGGATATCTGCGTGGAAATATCCATGCGGTCTTTTTCTATCTTATACTTGCTGGCAAGGCGCATGGAAACATAATTAACCCGGTTCTGAGCCATGGTCTCAGAGTTGGCTTCTCCTGAATAGGCATAACCTATAAGCTTGATTTTGGCCATGGGATAATACCCCATAGTTTCCGCAACTTGGGCCAGTTTTTTTTCACTGTTGGACGTGACGATAGCCGTCTCCTCCCGGAAGTATATCTTATAACTGACCTGACCGCTGAACTCGGCCTGAGAATCCTGCGCGCCCCCCTCCCGGGAGACCGTCTCATCCGTCTGCGCGGATTCTTCCGCGGAAGCCGCTGAAACTTTTTTAGGCACACGAACTGCGGCTGGTTTTTTCTTAGCCAGCGGTGCCGATTTGCTCTTGCCTTTACCCGCTTTGAGGGCAGCCGCGCCCTTACCTGAAAGGAACTTCTTCCCCTTAACTACTTTGGTCTGAGCGGATACGGCGGCCTGCTTGGACACCGCCACGGATTTAGCCGCAGTCTTTCCGCTCTGAAGAACTTTTTGTTCTTCCGAACTGGGTTTCACGATCAGAAGCCGGCGAAGATTCGTCTCGCGGCCTTCCGGATCTGTCGCCGTCACCGAGAACAGATATTTGCCGGAAGGGTAGGCGGTGCCGAAAAAATTCTTGCGCCCGTTCCAGTAGCTCTGATTATACTGCGGCCCGTACCCTTCCATTTTCTGCAGTGAAACTATGGAATTATCCGGCTGCACGGAAAATATCTCGAACTTCCACGAGGGTTTACCGACGGGAGATTCGAACACCGAAAACTCAACAAGGGCGCCTTCGTTCTTCTGTACGGATATAGCCGTAGGATAGATGCCCAGAGATACCTTGGGCCCTTTTGACTGAACGTCAGAGCTTTCCATAAGCTTGGGGACCCTGTCATAGTTAAAAAGGATCACCATACCGCTGATACTGGTCAGCTCTTTGGGGAATTTAACCTCCGCACCCGTCAGATTCAGATCAATGCGGGATTGGGAAATCCCCCTTGAAACCAGATAAGAATTAAGGGCTATGGCCTGCCTGATGCTGCGGATCTTCACGTCCACTTCCACCGTGCCCTCCGGCAGGATAAGAATGTTAGCCTTACCAAGAGTAAAAATAAGCCCCGCCAGATTCGAAAGATCTGCGGCCGCATTCGCCTTGAACACGGTTTCATTTGCGAAAAAATGCTGAGAGTTTATGGTGACGGCCCTGGGCAGGGAGTCGCCCATATATATTTTGACGGCGTTGGATTTGTCCAGTTCCAGGAGAATCGCCCTTCGCATCTCTGTCATCTTTTCGTTTATCCGGCTGGTGACACGTTCCTTTCGGGCCTGGGGCTCGTCCTGGGCTAACGCCTCCTCTTCCGATGGCGTTTGATCAAACCTGACTGATTGCTCCCGCTGAACGGGCGCCTGTATGGTCCCATCCACTTCTTTTATCGCCCCGCCTTCCAACCCCGGGTCTTTCACGGTCTTTACCCCGGTATTCATGCGCAAGGTGATCTTGGAAATATAGTCATTAGCGAGGGACTTCTCGGAAGGGGTGCCTTTTACAAGAATGTCCATAAAGCGGTCCATCGCCTCATTATCCTCTCCTTCGTGATACAGCCTTATGGCTTGCTCCATGGAACGGGTAAGCCCGCTCCCGGCGGAGGCGGGTTGGCCGTTAAGCCGGGACAAACCACCTCCTGAAAGCAGGAACACGGCGATAATAGCCGCGGCAATCCGGGATTTGGAAATTGATTTTTTTTTCATTGTATTGCTCCGGCAACGCAAACCGACTGATGCAGCGCGTGAATATTGAATACTTAGAATTTTTCCTGAAACACCCGATCCGCTGTAATATTTAACATCTTTATATTTACCTAAATATTACGGGATTGTTACGCAAATATTACCCAAAATTCTCGCCCCAGTTCTTTTAACGCGGAAGGTTGTTAAGGTGCCCGGCTGCGGAAGCGTTTCCGGGCTCGGCTTTAAGCAGCATTTCCCATTCGTTTCTGGCGGATTTAAAATCCCCCTCTTTTTCGTATATCACGGCCAGACCATAGCGCGCGCCGGTGTCGGAAGGTTTCGCGCGCAGGATCGTAAGAAGGTCGCTCTTCGTATTTTTAATATCACCCGCCTTGAAGCTCAACCTGGCCCGCAAGGCCAGGGCGTTAATATTTTCAGGTTCAAGCCTGATCAGCGTATCTGCCGCAGCTCTCGCTGAAACGGAGGCGTCGTTGGCGGTCAATCGCCCCTGAACTTCCTGATACTTCCTTAGCCATAGGACATCGGGGTCGTTCTTCAGCCCAAGCTGCGCGGCCACGCCGATAAGGTTCTGGGCCGTCATAGCGTCTCCGGGATTAGCCCTGACACCCCGCCCGTACGTGTCTTTGGCGGAACGATAATCCTTAAGCAATGTATAGAAATAACCGAGGTTATTTAAAATGGCGGAATCACCCGGGAAGATCCCGCCAGCCGGCTTAAAAATCTCCACAGCCTCCTTGGCGGAATTGGCTCCCGCTTTCACATATATCTCCGCCATAACGTTGTAGGTGGCTGCGCTTAACGGGTTTATGAATGCGGAAACCTTCAGATGGGACAGCGCCGAGTCCATCTCCCCCAGGCGCTTTTCCACTATCGCCATGTTGAAATATATCTCATCATATCCGGCGTTGGAGTTCAGAGCCTCGCCATAGGCCCACTTAGCGGCGTTCAGGTCTCCAGCCCGCACATAAGCGTTGGCCAGTTCATAGTTATTATTCACTTCACGCCCATGGCTGTCGTACGCTTTTTTCAACTCAGCCGCCGCACCGCTGAAATCGTTCCTGCGCATATTTTTAAACCCGCGGAAATAATACATCTCGCGCATGAACTGTGCGGACCAGCACCAGACGCCTCCAGCGCACAAAAGCAGAAGCAGGCACGCGGCAGCAGTTCCACCGGCGGGTTTAACCCACGAAACTCCGCCCGCCTCGCGCGAACCGGAAAGTTTCTTGGAAAACGCGCCCAGAAGCCACCAATAGAGCAGTGCCGGAACCGCGAAATGCAGCGATACGTTAAACATATTATCCGCGAGCATCCCCAGAAGGGCCGCCGCGAACGGCAACACCCAGAAACGCTCTTCCGGACCGTAACCCCGGTAGTAGCGCAAGAAGGCCGCACAAAGAACCGCGAAGAGCCAGGCATAGACGCCCAGGCCCACCAAACCGGTTTGCGAGAACATCTCCAGGATCTCGTTATGAGCGTTATTGGCGTGAGTCCGAAGATTCCTTATGCTGTCAAAATTCAAAAGCAAGCCGACCTGATAAAAAGGGTAAAAGTTTTCAAAGAGGCCCCATCCCTTTCCCAGCATCGGGCTTTCAAGCCCCATCTGCCAGGCCGAAGTCCAGATAAGCAGGCGCTGATGAAAAGAAGAATAGACTTTTTCGCTGCGCACGGACAACGAAAGGGCGTCGATGGAATTTATTTTAGGTGAACCCTCCGAAACCCTTTCAAAAAGCGCCGAGCGGATACTCCAAAATCCGCCTGAGGGCTTGAGGGGTTCGGGGCGCCAAATCACAAGCACAAGAATTATGGCCGCGAATAATGACAGGAGGAAACTTTTGTTCGCAAAAAACTGCCGCCGCACGGAGTTCAGGGAGAACAAAAAACAGATCCCGGAACCTATGTACCAAAATCCGCCGGAAGGCACAAGGGACTGACTGGGCCAAAGTATCAACAAAATCAGGGCTGCGGCAAAAAAAGAATTAAGGAAATTTCTATTGTCGGAAAATTTCCTCCTTACAACGGGGAAAATAAAAAGGAACGCAAAAGCGATAAAAGCGCCTACCCAGGATGATCTGGTCAGACTTGACATCAACATAGCCAGATAAGAGAGGAATACGAACCCGTAAAAGAACCTGTGCGACGCTTTCCTGGCGGCTATGAGGTAAGACGCCGCGAACGGACTAAGCATCACTACATAGGACGAGATGAAATTAGGATTGCCAAAAGTGGAAACTGAACGGTTGCCATAAGGGGTAAGTATCTTATCCCAGATCAGCTCCACGCGGAAATACTGCAGGATGCCGTAGCATGAAGCGAGCGCGCCAACCGCCATGGCCAGATGCAAAAAATCCTCCTGGTTAAAATATCGGACCAGATACCAGGCGGCGGCCGCCCCTGCCAGCCAGAGGAATCCTCCGTAGGGGTCCCAAAAACGAGAAATAAGACTATCGCCGGCAGCCGGAGTTCTCAGGTCCTGAAACAGGAACCATAGGCCCCCCCATAACAGAATGAGGGCCAGCCAGCCGTACATAGACTTTCGCTGCGGCTCGGAATCGAACGGAACCTTCTGGGCCAGCATGAACACCAAAGCGCAATTCACGGCCATAAACATTCCGGCACGGGTGAATTCGCTGACCATAGACGGGCGAAAAAAATCGGCATGCGCGAAATAAGCCCGCGCGAAACTGAGAGCCATGACCGTCAGCAGCGCCGCGAGCGGAACATAAAGGATATTTGGAGGAAAATTCCAGCCCTTCCGTCTGATCGCGGCTGCCATTAAAACAGCACCGCCGGACAGGAGGGAGATATTTAAGAGGGTTATCTGCAGGTAATAAGGGTTGCGCGTCAGATCCGTGAAGAATACCAGAGGCGAGACGAAAAAAGAGATTACAAGAGACATGGTCAGCAAACACTTGTCCCTTGTTTCGGCTTTTTCAGGATTTTGTGGCATTATCGACTTATTTTTTCGGGCTCCACCCGGGGGCTGAAACCGAATTTCTGCTTAAGGCCCGCGTACTGGCTCTTAGCCGGCTGGGCTTCAGGGTTCAGGGCGAGCGCTTTGCCATAAGCCTCGAACGCTTCTTTGAATTTTCCCAGGGCGTATTCGATATTGCCCAGATACGTATAACCTTCAGGAGTCTCGTGCCGATGTCCCGGGCGATGACATTTCCAGGCGTTGATATTATTGAGATACTCACGCTCCGCAGAGGGATAATCCCGCTTTGCCACATAGATCTGCGCCTTCCTGTAGTAATTAGGTGCGTAGACGGGATCAATGTTCTCATACAGGCTCAGACGAGCCATGGCCTTATCAAAAAATTGAGCGGCCTCGTCGGGCTTGCCCTGGCTCATGTAATAATCGTGCATCTTCATGTAAAGCGTGCCAACCTGGTGATGCATCTGTACATAGTTGGGAGCTATGGACCGCACCATCTCATACGCGGCCATGGCCCGGTCGAAATCGGTGCGCGGAATTTCTTTTTCATCTCCCCAATCCTTTCGGTACTGACGTTCCATGTTGAAGCGGTCGTTGAAAACGTTTCCGACAAAATAATAGGGCATGATAAAATACGGGTTAAAATGGTTGACGCGCTTATAGTAGCTTATGGCGTCTTCCCACTTACCTTGCTTGGAAAAAAATATCGCCATATTGTGATACACATCGCCTTTAAACCACCCCCAGAAATAATAAACGGGCAGCAGCGTGACCAGAGCCACCAACGGAACAGCGCGCGAGAGGCCTTTAAGATTGATACGGATGAAAGCGTAGGCAAGGCCCACTGTTATGGCCAGCATAGCGAGCCAGGATACCCACCACTGTAGTATCTCTCCGCCCATGGCGTATCCGCTTAGAGGTCCCTGCAGCTCTGAGAATTCCCGTATCAGTAGGAAAGCGGTATAAAGAACCCCCGCCGTGGCGGCGGCTCTAAGCGCCCAGAGGGAATAGGTATAAAAGCCGGAACCGCTTTGCGCTATTTGCGCGGGCTCGGACTTTTCTTCTTTGTAATGAAGTTCCCAGATGGCCTGGCCGCGGGCGAGGTTCACGATAACGCCCGGCAAGAGTCCCAGGAAGATGCCGGAGGATACGAATCGCATACTGACATCGGTAAAATTATGAAAAAGCATCCCCAGCAGCGCGGTTAAATATCCCAGAAGGTCGTAGGCCACCGGCGGCGGCCGGCTTCCCTTAAGCGTCTCGGTCATGGAATTAAGTCCGCGCAGGCCCACCAAGGTGACGAAAATGATAAGCCACAGGTAGATGCCAAAGCCTATAAGACCGTTATCCATTAACTGTTCCAGATGCTCTTGTTCGGCGTGATCGGTTTCAGTGTTGTGTTTCCCTTCAAGATGGAAGATGATGGGCCGACGGAAAGTAGGGTAAATAACCTTAAAACTGCCCACGCCGGTGCCGATAAGCGGATGTGTCTCGACCATCTCCCAGGTGGAGATCCAGGTCGCGATACGGAAAGGGACGGAGGTCGGACTTCTCATCGCGTAAACAAGTACCAGCGCGACCGCAACAAGAGCCGCGGCGGCAAGGGCCACAAAGGTCTTAAGAAGCTTCTTGCGGTCCATCTGCGTGAAGAAATAAATGTAAATGGCCGTAAATACGCAGGTTGAGATACCAAACCCTATCCAGGCGCCTTTAGTATCGGTGCCGTAAAGGCATAAGAGGTCCAGCAATATAAGCGGGATAAGGTAAACAGACCGACTCTTGAGATACTGCGTAACCACTATCGGGAGTATAAGAACAAGGAAATTGCCGAAAAAATTAGGGTTCCCGTAGGTGGAGAATATGCGGGGGCCAAAGGCCTGGCGCCAGATAAAAGGATCTATGCCCGGCCCCATGTCTTTGGGCGGGAAACAGCGCGAGTCCAGGAACTGCACGAAACCGTACAGGACAGCGATGTAAGCGGCCACGAGAAGCACCTTGGTTAGACGATTAATGGCGCTTTCGTTAAATTCACGGAGAACGATAAGAGAGACCGACATATAAAGCATGTATCGGACAAGATCATCAACGCTCGCCCCCTTGTAAGGAGCGTGACAAAAAGAAATAAGGACGTAGATAAGGTAGGCAAAAAACGGGGCCAGGAATACGAAGTCTTCTTTTCTAAAGGCCTTGCGTCCCTCAAGCACAAGCAGCGATACCCATAACCCCGCCAGCGAAAATCCTCCCATCTGAAGCAGAGTGATCTTTACCTGCGCGGAATCATAGGTTCGCAGATAAAAAGAATCTGATATCAGCAGGTAAAGAAGCGGAATCCCCCACCAGATCGCTTTCCTGGCGAAAGCCACGCCCGGAGCAAAATTTATTTCGGAGAATTCCGGAAGCTGGGGATAATTTTTTTTCGACATAATCTGCAGGGAACATCTATTGCCGTAGGCCTTACGCTGCAGGCCATACGCAGAAATTTAAAAATAATTCCTTAAAAATCTACGACACATGGCTTAAAGCTTATGGCATAATCTTTTGCACGCAAAAGATTATTTAGCCGAGGATGGGATTTCTGCTCCCTCGCTCACTCCCGTTCGCTCATCCGCAGCCGGCCTCTCCCGCTGGCGGCCGCCACTGCGGCCTTTTCATCCACCGGATGCGCGGGAGTAGGCTTCAAATCCTTTGCTTAAAACAGCCGAGGATGGGATTTGAACCCACAACCTATCGCTTACGAAGCGATTGCTCTACCGTTGAGCTACCTCGGCGCCCGAATGAATCATTATATATTAGTAAATTAGAGCGGATTTTCAAAATCACTTTTCGGCCGGCTGCAAACAGGGCTCAAAGATTTTTACTTACTTTTTCCTCCTGTCTTTTCATAAAGTCGCGCGCCGCACGCATGTATTCATCCGCCTTTTCGATATGGTGGGAGTGAGAGGCATCTTCAAAAATGCGCATTTCCGAACCCGGCCAGGCCTGGTGATATAGGGCCGTTGCGGCCGGTGAGGCTTCATCAAACCGTCCGCAAGTAAAAAGCACGGGGGTTTGTATTTCTCCGAGTCTGTCTACCCTGTCATAACCTTTCAGCGTGCCCGTTACGGTGAATTCGCTCGGGCCCCACATGTGGAGATAGATCGAGAATTTTAATTTCTCTATACTTTTGCTCATAAATTCCGGCCATGGATCGAGCCGGCAGACATGAAGCCTGTAAAACGAAAGCATCGCGTTCTGATAATTTTGCGAAGTAAAATCTCCTGAAGCCTCACTCTGCGCTATTATTTTTCTAATATCCTCCGGGAGCTCCTCTATATAAATTTTCTGGTCGTCCGCCCATTGCGCCGCGCTGAGACAAGGGCCGGAGAGTATCATGCCGGCCACCCCCTCGGGCTTGCGCGTCAGCATATAATCAACGGCCAGCATCGTACCCCATGACTGGCCGAGTATGAAAACTTTTTTCAGTCCAAGCGCGGCGCGCACCCGCGTCAGCTCCTCTGTAAAATTCTCAATGGTCCAAAGCCGCGGGTTGTCCGGCGCCGGAGAATTTCCGCCGCCCAGTTGGTCATAAAAAATCACGGGCCGCTCATCGGCCAGAGCCTCCAGCGGTTTAAGATATTCATGATTAAGGCCGGGGCCGCCATGCAGCGCGATCAGTGGAATCCCTTTTTTCTCCGCCCCTATGACGCGGTACCATGTTCTTCCCCCCTCTACGGGCACAAAACCTTCCGTTACATTAGTCATTCTTGCACTCTCCTTCCCCCGCACCAACTCCGCAAGGTCGCAGCCGCTGCACCCTGAGAAGCTCATTATCAGGAACACGCCATACGTCTATTCACCCCAAACACCTAAATCCTTAAATGATCGTCCGCTCCCAAAGAAAAGGCCGGCCGCCTGACGCGGACGGCCTTTTTTCAGCTACAATATTTACTTTCCAGCTCCCGCGGAAAGCGAGAATAGTTTATCGGTGGCGGACTTGATGCCGCCGGTCACTTCAGCGACCATCCCGGAATCCCAATCCTTCTTTTCAACGCGCAGGAAACTGGTTTTATCCACGCGGTTGTCAAAGCGGCCTATGGGGATATGGAACTTCTGACCAGCCGAGGTCACCGTGATAGTGCCCGGGACTTCCGAGCTTCGCTCAAGATAGTCCATATCATCACAGCCATAGTCGTTGAGCATGACTTCCATAGGCACGCCGTGATGTAATATTGAGCCTGGATCGTTAGGGTTGGTGCGGGCCGTATTCTTGCGGCGGCTTTCTTCAGGGGTCACCCAGACATAAAGAATAACGGCGCGCTTAAGGATCTCGGGGTCCATTTCACCCAGAGAGTACTGATAGCCGAGCGGGGCCGGCAGAGGATAGGTTGAGCCATCGGGACCGCCGCGGGCGGCTTCTATAACTATAGTTTTTCCCTCAAAAGACTCCGGATAAGCCGCATGTTTCTCATCAAGCATGGCGCGAGCTTCTTTTTCAAGAGCGGCGGCTACGGCGACATGAACGCTCTTATCGAGACCGGTAAGGCGCGTGGGGATACCGGCCTTCGCCCCGGCCTTATCTATGCGGCGCATCAGGAGATCACCGGCAGAATGGGCCTTTACCACGTTCCTTTTAATCAGGTCATGATAATCTTCATTGAGCAAATGTATCAGCGTGCCCCAATCCTTCGTGTTCTGAAAAGGCCTGTTACCCGCCTTAAAGAATATGCGGATATAGCCGAGTTTCACAAGTTCGTCGTCGATACGGCGCATCATATGCACATAAGGGAAGTCATCCAGCTGCAGATTGGAGCCGATGTGAAATTCTTTCTTAAGGCGTTCGGGCTCGATGTTTGCAAGAAACCGCCGAACCTCTGATTTACCTGAAGCCGGCAGGGCCAGCAGAAGAACAATGTCAAATGTTTTTTCCATACAACCTCCCGACAAAATTATCACTTAATTTTAAACTATATGAGTTCCTATTGCAAGGATGACCTGGTTACCCGCAATTACGCGACCTGGAAATCAGCGGACAGGACGCCGGCACAGAGCCCCGGCCGGACTCATCAATATTAGGTATAATTTACGCATGACCAATCTTGAAATAATGTGGATAATATTCGCGGTTACCGCTATAACTCTTTTCATCGCCGATATACGCATCTCGTCCGGAAAGGCCCATGAGATCTCCAGGAAGGAAGCTCTGACGCTCTGCGCTTTCTGGGTATTCGTCGCGACTGTTTTCGGATGTCTGACCGGCTACATGCTGGGCCATGAACGCATGCTGGAATTCTTCACAGCCTATGTCATTGAGTATTCGCTGTCAATGGACAACATGTTCGTATTTATAATGATCTTCGCCTACTTTAATGTGCCAAAAAAATATCAGCCGAAGATCCTGACCTGGGGCATACTGGGCGCGGTCGCTATGCGCCTGGTTCTGATCTTCGCCGGCGTGGGACTGATAAACGCCTTCGGCTGGATCATCTACATCTTCGGAGCCATCCTGATATTCACCGCGGTTAAGATGTTTCTGCAGAAAGACGAGGCGATGGACCCCGGAAAAAACCCGGTGCTTAAGCTGCTGGCCAGAGTCATGCCGCTGGACATGACCGCCGGAACCGGGGATTTTTTCACAAAAAAGGAAGTTTGGTACGCTACATCCCTTTTCGCCACGCTGCTGGTCATTGAAACCACGGATCTGATCTTCGCGGTGGACTCGATCCCGGCGGTACTGGCTATTTCAAAAGAGCCTTTTATAGTTTACACTTCAAATGTTTTCGCGGTGGTGGGCCTTCGCTCGCTTTACTTTTTCCTGGCCGCTATCATGGACTCTTTCCGCTTCCTTAAAACCGGCATCTCGGTTATTCTTTTCTATGTGGGAATTAAGATGCTGATCTCCGACTTTGCGCATATTCCGGCACTCCTTTCGCTATGCGTAGTCCTCGCCATTCTGGCCCTGTCTATCATCCTGTCTATTCTGATCAAACCCAAAAGCGGTAATATTCCCGGACTCGGCGAATAATGTAAAGGCCTTAGGCAAGATACAATAAAAGACGGGGAGCGGAAAATATCCGCTCCCCGTAAATTTACCGCGCCTATCCGTATTATTTTGCGTCTTTAGCAGCAGGCTTAGCTTCGGCCTTTATCTCAGCCGCCGGCACAGGCGTGTTCGCCGCGGGGGCCTCAGGCTTCACGATCTCCAGCAGTTCGACCTCGAACACCAGAGTGGCTCCGCCGGGGATGGCGCCGGGCATTCCCTGGTCGCCGTAAGCGGTATCAGAGGGGCAGACCAGCTTGGCCTTGCCGCCCACTTTCAGCTTCTGAACGCCTTCGGTCCAGCAGGGGATAACGCCATTAAGCGGGAACTCAGCCGGAGTCTTGCGGTCCACGGAGCTGTCGAACACCTTGCCGTCAGGGAAAGTGCCGTGATAATGGACTTTAACCATGTCTGTGGCCTTGGGATTGGCTCCGGTCCCTTCTTTCATGGGGATGTATATCACGCCGCTGGGAAGTTTCTTGGCGTTCTTTTCTTTAGCCATCTTTTCAAGGAAGGTCCGTCCTTTCTCTTTTTCTTTCTGGGAAATAGCGGCCTGTTTCTTGCCTATCAGTTCGTTAATTTTAGGGCCGTAGGACTCATCAACGTTACTGGGAATGTTGTTGAGCGAATCAGTAAGGCCCATAAGTATATACTTGGACTCTTCGGGCTTAAAATCAAACTGCTTAAGATTCCTGGAAAGCACGTTATGTCCAAGGAAATATAGCGTTTTCTGATCTTCGGTCATAGATTTCTCCTCCGCCATTGCGATGGCGGGAATAATGAGCATTAAGCTTAGCAGAACTGTTTTTTTCATAACTCGCGATCTCCTTATTGTGCTGTGTCACGGGGAGCCTTACCATCAGGCTTCCGTTTTCTATTCCGCCTAAATAATAGCAATTTATCCGCATGGCGCTCAAGGCCGCCTCAACTCATGCAAAATGTTACCGGACATGAGGAGATTTGCCATGACTACAGCACTACCGCTATGATACAATGACATCCGGATACTCATATGACCAATATCACCGACAGGATCGGACGGAAGATCAGAGTATGCTTTCGCGACAGCAAGGGCTTCAGGAAAGAACTGGACAGCCCGGCGCTTACAACCGCCCTGCGCTTAAAAACACGCCTCTCGCGCATGACTGCCGCGACTCCGGGTGCCGACCCCGCCGGCGGACGTCTGGCGCAGAAACTGCACGATAAGGGCATTAAAAAAATACTGGGTCTGGACCCCGTAACGGCCGAAATACAACTATGGAACGGCCGCGGTTTTTTGATCGGCGTTCCCGCGGACATCGGAAACTTCCTTTGCGACGTGAACGGGATAATAAAGGAAAACCAGTATAACTTTGAAAATTTTAGAAACGCGGTAGTGGCGGACGCCGGTGCCAACATAGGCCTGTTCTCCTTGTACGCCTGCGCCCGCGGAGCCGGAAAGATCTACGCCTTTGAACCTGTCAGGGAAACTTACGCGATCCTTAAAAGCAATATCGCAGCCAACCGCCTGGAAAAAATCGTTTTGGCCGTGAACGCCGCCCTGGGCGCGAAGCAAGGCGCCGCGAAGATAAAATACTGCACCAGGGGAGAGGGATCGGCGATGATCGCCGAAGGAAATGCAGGCGTAAACGTGGGTTTAGTTTATGAGGCTGAGCGCAAAGTAAAAGTCCTCGCACTGGATGACGCTATCAGGCGAAAAGTGGATCTCATTAAGATAGACGTGGAAGGATATGAGGGAAATGTGCTGCTTGGGGCCGCGGATCTGATAAGGAAGCATAAACCGGTCCTGTCTTTTTCAGCCTATCACAGACGCACTGATAAAAAGACATTGCCTGATATAGTCCGGGGATTAAGAAAGGATTACAGTATTACTTTGAACACTTTTGCCGAACATGATTTTTACTGCGAATGAGCGTTCACGAAGACCTTTCACAATAAACAAAACCCGGAGCGCAGGCCCCGGGTTTTACTTTTAAAACTTCATGACCGCTATTTTACTTCTTTGAGTATATCGGTTTTTTTGACATCCAAAACCTTAGTTTCGGCTATGGAGAATTTAGGGCTGACCTTAACGACCTTCGCGGTGCCGATCTTCTCTTCTTCGGAGCCAAGCGATTCGCCGGTGTCGGGATCGGTCATTTCCTCGCCCATTCTGTAAATTCCGTAGACGCGTCCCTCTTTTTCTCCGCTGCCAGCTCCGGAATTTATGTAGATCTGTTTACCGGTCACTTTTATAATTTTAACCGAGACTCCGCCGTCTTCGTCAAACTTCTTGCCCAACTCGGCAGCCACGGTATCAATCGCTTTGCGGGCCGCCTTGCCAAGAATTGTCTCGTCAAATCCTTCCTTGCCAAAATCGAAGCTGGGGGCTATGCTGAGATCTCCGGAAAACTCGGCGCTGGTCTTTTCCCCCTCCCCTTTAGCGGCGGCGGCGATCTGCCCGGAAGTCGTGTCTATCGCGCGTACGTCTATGACCACGCGGGCCTTAGTCTTTGAGATCTTGGCCCCCCCGCCGAATGGCAGGACTTTCTCAAGACCGCCGATGCCTATTTTTGAATCCTTTATGCCGAACTCTGTTACCGCGCCGGTTATGATGTACTGCGCGCCCAACAGGCGGCCTATCTTAGCGGCCGTCTGGGCCGTTACCGCGCCCGAAGCGCCCAATTTTTGTTCCGCTATCACCGCTTCAAGTTTTGCGCGCTCTATCAAGGTATATTTTTTGGCCTCGGACAGGGCGGTAACCATCATCTCCCCGACACCTGTGCCGATATTTTGCCAGTCCCCGTGCTGATTGGACTTATCTTCAAGGTCCATGACGCAGATTATTTTTTTGCCCCCGCAGTAGCCGCTTACGGTTCCCGCCAGCAGCAGCGCGACCGCGATCATATATGTTTTATTTTTCACGATTATTCCTCCGTATCCCGTATCCCTTATCCTAATAATAGCAAAAAATGCGCCGTCGTTTAATAAACGCAGTTTTGGTAGAATATAGCGGAGATGCGATTTTAAGGAGGCTCTATGTTCAAAATGGGTAAAAGAATTTTTCTCTTCCTCGCGGTAAACATCCTCATCCTGGCGACATTATCGGTCACAATGCGCCTGCTGGGCGTAGGGAATTATTTCAGCGCGCGCGGCATAGATTACCAGGCGCTTATGACATTCTGCCTCGTATGGGGCATGGGCGGAGCCTTCATCTCTCTCTCTCTGTCGCGCGTGATGGCCAAGTGGATGATGGGCGTCGTGGTAATAGACCCGGATACGCGCGAGCATGAACTTGCGGAACTGGTGCGGATGGTTCATAACCTAGCCAAAGCCGCCGGTCTGCCAAAAATGCCCCAGGTCGGCTACTACCCGAGCCCCGAGGTAAACGCTTTCGCCACCGGACCCACTAAGAGCCGGGCGCTGGTCGCGGTATCGGCCGGCCTGCTTGAGCGCATGGACCGTGTGCAGCTTGAAGGCGTACTCGCCCACGAGATAGCCCATGTAGCCAACGGCGACATGGTCACGATGACGCTGGTGCAGGGCATCATAAACGCTTTCGTCATGTTTCTGGCGCGGGTTATAGCTTTCTTCCTGGCGAACCGCGGCAGGGACTCCGAGAGCAGCTCGGCCCCGAGTTATCTGGTTATTTTCCTGCTGGAGATGGCGTTAAGCGTGTTAGGTATGGTGGTGGTGTCCGCTTTCTCGCGCCGGCGCGAATACCGCGCCGACGAGGGCGGAGCGCAGCTCGCCGGCCGCGACAAGATGATAAACGCCCTTGAAGGCTTACAGCGTACGGTGGCTTACGCCGATCTCACAAATAAGGAATCCCTGGCCACCCTTAAGATCTCTGGCAAACCAAAAGGTTTATTTTCGCTGTTCGCCACACACCCGCCGCTTGAAGAACGCATAGCCAGACTTAAAGCCGCGGTTTAAAAAGATCCGCTCCCCCCGGAAACGGTTGGAGCGGATCTTTCAGCCTGGCCCGTCCGACTATTTAGAACGGAATATCTTCTATACCTTCCCCGCTGGATTTAGGCGCCTTGGAGGTCACGCGCTCTTTTATTTCCGAACCGCCGGTAGTTCCGCCTTCGCGCTTTTCCAGGAACTCAAGTTCATCCACGTAGACGACCATCTTTGATTGTTTTTTACCGTCTTCCTTCCCGGCCCATTCTTCAAGGACAAGGTGCCCTTCGACATAGACCTGATGGCCCTTGCGCAGGCTTTTTTCCACAAGGTCGGCCAGTTTACGGCCGGATTCGCGATTGAACGCTTTTAAATCCACCCATACCGGAACTTCTTCCCACTGTCCGCTTTGCTGGTTTTTGCGGCGATTGCTCACGGCGAAGCCGATGTTGGCCACCTTTCCGCCGTTGCTGAATTCTTTTATTTCCGGGTCGCGGGTCAGACGACCGATAAGCATGACCTTGTTTAAGTTTGCCATATAATATCTCCTATTTCCCCAGATAGGCGTTGGCTGATCACCAAAGCCTTTAACGCCGGCCTCTTACCAGTCGCGCATCCGCCTATACCTTCATAATACCAAAATACGCGCCGATAAAAATCTGTATTCTATGAACTCTTCCAGCTGAAGGATCTTGACTCTTTGCGGTCACTCTTCCCATTTCATCGCGCGCTCAACCGCCCGCTTCCAGCCCCTGTAGTTTTTTTCGCGCGTGCCGCCGTCCATGGACGGCATGAAACTGCGCTCCACGGCTAATTTGGCGGCTATCTCATCGCGGCTCTTCCAGAATCCCACCGCCAGCCCCGCGAGCAGGGCCGCGCCCAGCGCCGTCGTCTCCGTAACCTTTGGGCGATCGATCGGAACGCCAAGAATATCGGATTGAAACTGCATCAGAAAATTGTTAACTACGGCGCCGCCGTCCACCCTGAGAACTTTCAGCTTGATGCCGGAATCCTGTTCCATGGCTTCCAGAACATCGCGGGTCTGATAGGCGATGGCTTCCAGCGTGGCGCGGACCACATGATTCCGGCCTGCGCCGCGTGTTAGGCCGACTATGACGCCGCGGGCGTACATATCCCAATAGGGCGCGCCGAGGCCGGCGAAGCCGGGCACCACATACACGCCGCGCGTATCCGGGACAGCAGCGGCCAATTCCTCCGACTCTGCGGCGTTGCCGATGAGCTTCATTTCATCCCTCAGCCACTGCACGGCGGCTCCGGCCACGAATATACTGCCCTCCAAAGCGTATTCAACCCGGCCATCCACGCCCCAGGCGATAGTCGTCAGCAGGCCGTGCCCGGACGTGACCCGCGCGGCCCCCGTGTTCATGAGCATAAAGCAGCCTGTGCCGTAGGTGTTCTTCGCCATTCCCTCGCTGAAGCAGGCTTGCCCGAAGAGGGCCGCCTGCTGGTCGCCCGCGTCGCCGGCTATGGGTATCGCGGCGCCGTTAAAGATACTGGGATCGGTGTGCCCGTAGACGCAGCTGGACGGCTTCACTTCCGGCAGCATGCAGGCGGGAATATCCATTTCGTCCAGGATCTTCTTATCCCACTTCAGCTCCTTAATATTAAAGAGCATTGTACGGGAGGCGTTGGAGTAGTCGGTGACATGCGCTTTGCCGCGGGTGAGGTTCCAGATCAGCCAGGTGTCGACGTTGCCAAAGAGCAGTTCGCCGTTTCGGGCGCGCTCGCGGGCGCCCCGCACATTGTCAAGTATCCATTTTATCTTGGTGCCGGAGAAGTAAGCGTCCACTACCAGGCCGGTGTTCTCGCGGATGTAGCTCTCGAGACCTTTTTTTTTGAGTTCGTCGCAGATGCCGGCGGTGCGGCGGCACTGCCACACTATGGCGTTATATACGGGTTTGCCGGTGGCCTTCTCCCAGACGATGGTCGTTTCGCGCTGATTTGTTATGCCGATGGCGGCGACTTCTTTCGTACTGACGCCCAGTTGCTCAAGAACCGAACGCGCGACGCCGCTCTGGGCAGACCAGATTTCCATCGGGTCATGCTCGACCCAGCCGGGTTTGGGATAGATCTGCGTAAATTCCCTTTGTACCGCGCCCACGACCTTGCCCGATCTGTCGAACAGGATAGCGCGCGAACTGGTCGTTCCCTGATCCAGCGCCATTATGTATTTTTTATTCATAGCTCAAATCCCGGGACATACGACACTTCGTATATATTGTCATTATCCAAGCTCAAAAGTAGTCACGCCGAACAATCGGTCCATGGGCAGAGCGGATATTTTCCCCGCGTACATACGGGCCGTCTCGAACGCGGCGCTCATATTATGCCTCTTCACCAGATCCACTGCCGCTGGATTCACTTCCGGAATATCCAGAAAAATAGGGGAGCCTGCCGGAACCTGAACCTTCAAAGCTAAAAATAGGCGCTCCGCGAACTCCGGACTGTCCGCGAATAACGGACCCACTTTATATCCCGAGCGGCAAACGCGCAATACCCCGTAGCCCGCCAGCTTACGATCCCGCAGTATACCCAGCGCAACGCTTTTAGGCTGATCGATCCAGGACTTCAGAAATTGCGCGCGCTCGTCCGGAAAAAACGGCTTATCATAAGCGCGTATCTCGTCAAAAGGAAGCGCGGATAACCGAACGACAGCCGGATCAGCCGGGGAATGCCCCCCACCGGCTCCCTGATATCGGACATTTCGATACGCCAATTCAAAACCTGATTTCGCGTATTTCCCCTGCTGCGCCAGCACCCCATCCAGGCCGATAACGCGCCCCTTAAGCCGCGCGAGGCCCGCGTTCCATATCTGAATGCCGTAGCCTTTGCCGCGATGGCCGGGTTTAACGATGTACAATCCCAGAAAGCCGAAAGAATCTCCGTATTTCACTACCGATATCGTCGCGACAGGCTCATCCCCGATCGATCCGACAAGAAAACCGTTCGGGTCGGCGGCATAAAAAGAATCCGCGTCATACAAACCAGGATTCCAGCCCTCGGCCGCGGCCCAATCAATGGCAATACCGACTTCCCGGCGAGTCATAGTTCTGATCGTGTAATTATTTTTCGTCATAACCGGCTTTCGATCCCCCTGTTTCCCTGACGACTGATATTTTAGTAAACGACCCACCACTCTGCCAATATCGCTAATGTTAGTGTCATTCATCAAGCGGATTATAAGAATCGCCTTACTATATAGTCTTGCGCCGGTCAGGCCAATCCGATCAGAGGAAGCAGCAGGCGCAATACGGCCCAAATAACTAATCCCCCCATCAGGTCAAAGAGCAATCCGGCCCGGATCATTTTGGTGATTGACACCAGCCCCGACCCGTACACGATCGCGTTCGGCGGGGTGGATATCGGCAGCATAAACCCCCAGCTGCAGCCGAAAATGGCGCCCAAGGCGGGAGGCACCGGATTTACGCCCGCGGCCATGGCCAGAGAAATTACTACGGGGACGACCATATTGGCGGCGGCGGTATTGGAAGTAGTTTCACTGGCGGCAATGGCGATGAATATGGACGCGAAAGTGATGGTCCACATCGATTCGGCCCCAGACATCAGCAGAAGCCCCTGGCCGACATGTTCAGCCAGTTTGGTCTCAAACATCAGGTTACCCAGGCTCAGACCACCGCCAAAAAGAAGCAATGTGCCCCAATCAATATCCACTGCCTGACGCCAGGAAATAGTGAACTGCCTTTTTTTCCAGTCCACCGGCATAACAAAAAGCAGAGACGCTCCGATCAGCGCGGCGACAGCCTCCGGCAGCCTCTGGCCATACAACTTTGTCAGCTGCGCGGAACTGCCCCAGAAGATCGCCAGAAAACCGGGTACGACCCAGAGGCAGACCGTTATAAGGAAAGCTGCCAGAGAATTTTTTTGTCCTCGGCTCCAGGGGCCAAGCTTAGCCAGTTCCAGACGCACGAATTCCCTCCCGCCTTCTATCACCGGCATTTCCGGCTTGTGCAAAAAATAAAGCAGAAGAAAAAGCAGGCCGTACATCACAAGCAGCATGGGCACCGCGAACAACATCCATTGAAAAAACGGTATTTTTACTCCGGCGAACTTTTCGATCATGGCTATGCCGATCAGATTGGGCGGGGTACCCACCGGCGTGCCGATGCCCCCGGCCGAGGAAGCGTACGCGGCCATCAGCATCATGGCGGTAGCGAAACGAAGCCGCGCCGGATCCGTTTTTTTGCCGGTTTTTTTCTCCAGCAGGCCGGACATGGCGGTTACTATTCCCACTCCGATGGGAAGCATCATGGCCGTGGTGGCCGTATTGCTGATCCACATGGAGATAAACGCCGTGATGGCGCCGAAAGCGAATAAAATTCTCCAGGACCGGTCCCCGATCCAGTCCATTGATAAAATCCCATAGGCAAACCTCCGGTCAAGAGCGTGGATGCTCATAGCCCGGGCCAGGATAAAGCTGCCGAGGAACAGAAAAATAGTAGGCTCGGCAAAAGGAGCCAGGACGGTCCTGGCGTCGCCCACTCCGGCCAGCACACAAAGAATTGCGCCCAGTATCGCGGTGACCGGTATGGGTACGGGTTCTCCGATCCACCACACCACGACCCAGCCGATAATGGCGGCCAGGGTATGGGCGTTTGAACTCAGGCCGGGCATGGGGACCAGCAGAAGCGCCAATGCCGCCAGCGGCCCAAGGAAAAGCCCTATTTTATGCCGCCAGGATTCGAATTTTTCTTCAAGTGGAGAAATACCGCCCGGCAAATCTTCTTCGCGCATTTTGTCGTTTTCACTTTCCATCTTATTTCCAATTATAACACAATCCCATAGCCGCTTTCATAAAACCCTGACCCCGAATTGCCAGCTATTTTACGCCTATAAAACACAAAACCCCGGGCTTACGCCCAGGGTATGGTCCTGATATTTCTTGTTCCAGGTTCGAAACTCAAATTTGGTCGCTACATAACTACGATTAAATTAGTATAGCATTCTGTGCAAACTTTAACAAGCACAATATCTCAATTGTGTCCCGCCCCGTTGACCTTCCCCCCGAAAACCGGACCAGTTGAAAGTTGTTAAAATATCCTATGGAGGGCAACTGGTATGGCAAAAAAGAGGTTCACGGAAGAACAGATAGTAGGCATCCTTAAAGAGGCTCAAACCGG
>Ga0247841_10000466_pt1 | contig 104617 bp, 111 predicted proteins | sample LaCruzMarch2015__2_FD_192410 | JGI IMG/M metagenome (GOLD analysis project Ga0247841, IMG submission 192410) | Freshwater microbial communities from meromictic Lake La Cruz, Castile-La Mancha, Spain - LaCruzMarch2015_18m | ecosystem: Environmental > Aquatic > Freshwater > Lake | place: Spain... | reverse complement strand
TTCCTTTTTCGCCATTTAATCGACCAATATTCAACTTTTCCATAGTTTCACCCCTATTCTTAAAAGAAGAAAATGAGATTTTAGATATCGCGATACATGAAATTTCCCATTTTATGCTGTTTGATATTCTAAAAAATCTCAATATTAATCTATGGGGCGATACTGAACAAAGAAATTTTCTGCATCTTTTTAAAGAAGCATTGACTGGAATGTTATTATCTGAAGAACAGATGGAAAAACTGCTTGGCAGGAAAGGATATCGAGGTAACCCGGAAGTTTGTGATTTGTATATAAAAGATGAGAAAGTGGGAGAAATGTCGTTGAGTGAATATTTGCGAATTCAGTTACATAATTATAAGCAAAATAGTCTTTCATTTTCCGTTTTTATCAAGGATATGATTGGAAAATTATCAGCCAAAATCAAAGAATTCAGCGAGAAAAAGATTTTTTGGGATAAAAACGAAAGGGAATTAAAAGGGAAGAATGTGAGCTTAGATCTATTGGAAGAATACAAAAAACCCATTTTAATTTCTTGATGGCAAATTTAGCAATAAAAAAGAGCAGATCCAATACTAGAGATTGGACCTGCTCGGTGTTCAGGTACTACTTGCGGTTATGCGACCCCTTGGCAATCGTAATCACAGCTATCACAGGAGTGATCGCTATCAGTGTCGCAGTCGTCACATTCAGTCTCGCTGGATGTGGCATGACCGTCTTCGTGAATCGAAAGAGCTTTCATTGCCTACCCTCCTTTCTTTGTGAGATGTTGAGATTCAAGCCGAGCAAGAATATCTCTAGTAGATTCTATTTCAACTTGAAACTCGTTTGATATGCTTTTGGCCGTAAAATGAGATCTACTGCGCACGGCCTTGAGTATATCAAAGGCTTGTTTGTCCACATAAACCGCTCCGACTTTTCCGGAAGCAATTATCCCGCCGAATTCTTCTTTGCGCAGGATTGCTTGAGGAATAAAACTGTAAGAATCGTTATCGCCAATGGTCGGTAGCAACTCTTTTCCTGGAAGTGATGAGACATCGTTTTCGCAGGTCATGTGATGATCGAGTTTGCGTTCCGAATTCTGTGCATCAACGGCACATCCTCCAGTGCATGATCGGTAGTGTCGGCAACTTTGGCAAGCTGATGAATATTTTTGTTTTCTCCATTCAGTCATTCTTAACCAAGGTGCCTGTATGCCTTCTTCAAAAACATTGCCGTAGGTCATGGAAGAGTGTCCGCAAGGCCTCATTTGCCCACTGGCGCCTATGGAAGCACTGGTTACTCCGGCTGTACACTTTCGTCTTGCCAGATAATGATATTTTTTTACATCACCTAGAGCACACCAAGGATAATGCTCAAAAACATCAACTCTGTAACCCCACTTTTCCTGGAGTTCGTAGAGTGTTTGGAGACTGGATCGGAGTTCTTCGATAGAAATCAAATTTTCCGTGAATTGCGGAGCGATTGGTCCTGGCGGGCAGGCTCTTGTGGCTCCGAATTTTTTAACTCCCCAGGACCCGACAAGGTCACCGGTTTGTTGCAGGCGATGGTAATTCCATTTTGTTAAAACCATATTGACCATGACCCGAAATCCCATTTTGATCGCCAGTTTGATGTTGTTCGTTGTTTTTTCCCAGCTTCCGGTTTGTTGGGTGACAAAGTCGTGAATAGCCGGATCATCGGCAATCAGGCTGGTCATAATTGATCCTATACCTGATTCTTGCATTCTCTTGCCGATTGTTTCGTTGAATAAAGTCAGGTTTGAATTGAACATTATTCCCATGCCCAGCGCTCTCATTTGGTTAGCCAGGTGAACTACCAAATCGGGGGCCAATAAGGGTTCTCCACCAGTTATTACCCCTCGGATGACTTGGAGATCTTTGAATTCGCTGATGATTTTGTCAGCCTGTTCTTTCGTCAAAGTTTTGTTTCTGTAACCTTGATGACGGAAAAAGTTGTAACAATGACGGCAGACGTTGTCGCACCCTTCTGTTACCTCAATTTGCACTGTAATCGGAGCTTTTAGCGTTCTAAACATAACCCACCTCTTTTCAAAGGACTGAATTGTACTCTCAAAGCAATAGGAGAGATTCTATTTTTATAATATCATATCTTTTAGGAAAACACAAGGGGTCATGGCGGGGTAATATAAAATCCGAATTTGCCTTTGCCTTTAAAACCGTTTAGTGGTATAATGCCAGCTATGAAATGGAAAGACGCAGAATATATATTTTTAATGATTTCGGCGCGCCAAACCGCCGATTCAATGTGTTTTGGCCTCAAAAATTGAATATTTCTCATTAAGACTAACGTTAGCCCGTTGGTCTTTTTGTAAAAACACCAAAAAAATGAAAACACTCCATAAAGTCAAACGAATAATCAAAAGACATCCGCATAAAACGCTGAAAAAAAGCGATGTTTATGTAGCGAGTTATAAACTGGAAATCAGAGATACAAAGAAATACGGCCGGGGTGTTTTTGCGCGCAAAGAAATTGCCAAAGGAGAAACAATCCACATTTTTACCGGTCGGGTAGTTTCTGAGTATGAATGCGACCATATTCTGGTGCCTTCCGGCCAGATTAGAAATGACGATCCGCTTCAGATAGAAACGGATAAATATCTGATCTTGGATCCATTGGCTTATATTTTCAATCATAACTGTAATCCTAATGCTGGCATGAAGGATCGTTCCACTTTATTTGCTGTCAGAAATATTAAAGTTGGCGAAGAAATTACTTACGATTATTCCACAACTGTCGGCTTGAATAATCCGCCGGCGATTTGGACGATGGATTGCGTTTGTGGCGCCAAGAATTGCCGTAAAAAAATCGCTTATATTGCTTCCTTACCGAAAAAAACTTTAGCTAAATATCAGAAATTAGGAGCTCTTCAAGATTATATTAAACAAGAGTTGAAGGAAAAGGATAAGAAAAAGTGGCGGAAAGCTTTGGTGAAGAAATAACCATAATTTTTGACAAGATTGTGTCCTGTGTTGGTTGGTGATAATATCTGATCAGAACGCTACGTTTGGTTAGCGAAGATCTTTGACAGGAGGGGATCAAATGTTACCTTTCGTCAAACCCAAAATGATATGCCTGACTGTCAACAGATTATGCAATCTGAATTGCAGTTGGTGCTATTCAAAATGGGCATCATTAGGAAAACCGGTTTCCATGGATTTCCAATTAGCCTGTTCCTTGGCCGATTTGGTTATTTCGGTGGGAGCCAAGAGAATTTCTTTGCTTGGTGGAGAACCGACGCTTTGGACGCACTTGTTGGAATTCAACGGGTATGTATCAAGTCGTATCGGAACTACGCTTGTTTCAAATGCAGTCAGGTTTGCAGAAGATGATTTCCTTGCACCTTATTCACAAAAGCGAAATGAAATCATCGGAGTATCACTCAAGGCTTCAAGTAAAAAGAAGTATGATAAAATCGGTTGTAAGGTAAGCTGGGAAGAAGTTACCTTGGGTATTAAGAATGCCCTAGAAAAACTGTCCGGAAGCTTGGGATTTGTCTGTAGTCCTAATGATTGTGATTTGGTTGAAGTAGCTAAGACAGCCAAAGATCTGGGTGCTAGTAGATTGAATCTCAGCCTATACACTCCTATTTTCAACGGCGAACGATGGGAATCGGATTATTCCTGGGAAAAGCTCAAGGAAATGACGCGTGAGATATCCTTAAAATGGCACGAGGCAGAAAATATTTTGTCTGGCGGGATATATCTGCGTTGTAGCTATCCGCTCTGTATGTGGCCGGAAGGTTTCATTGAAAAATTGGCAGCGGAAGACAGAGTATATACCGGATGTTTGCTGTCTCAACGGCAAGGATTGGTTTTTGATACCGATGGTTCTGTTCTGGTATGCAATCACCTATATCCTTACTCGATAGGCAAGTTCGGTGTTGATTTTTCCACGAGTGATCAATTCTTGGAATTTCTAAGGAGTGATAAGGTAACGGAGATCTACAACAAAGCGTCCTGTTATCCGAGCGTTAAGTGCCAAAATTGCCGCCGTTATTCTGATTGTACCGGAGGCTGTTCAGTCCTATGGCTTTATTTCAATCCGGCGGACTCAATCTAATAAGAAAGGAGGCTAAAATGATTCCCTTCATGAACACCGGAATATTGCCGGAAAAGCTGGCAACCGGTATGGGTTGCGCGACGAAGGAATGCTGTGACGAATGCCCGGCGCCGGACGATGATCCTTATCCGACCGATGATCCAGCGGATTGGAGCTAGTGGAATCAATTAGCTCCAAAAGGGATGAAGAAGTAGAAATACCTCTTCATCCCTTTTTTATTTACCATCCTTCCGTTATATTATCTTTACTGGAATCAATATATCCTTTATCTTTTTCGTTGACCAGAACGGTGACTGATAAATTTTCTTGAATTAAATATTTTTTAGCTACTTCCAGTATTTCTTGCCCAGTCAATTCTTTTATTATATCAGTATACTCATCTCTAGTTATCATCTGGCCGTTGATAATGTCTTGCGACAAGACAAAATCTAGCAATTCTCCTGGATTAAGCATATTTTTCGCTGAATTCAGAAGATGCAATGATTTATACATTTCCAGATCTTCTTCCGAAAAGCCGTTATCCAAAAATTTCTTGAATTCTTCTTTCAAGATGGCAATCATGTTCAATATTTTGTCGGCTTTGGAAGAAATTTGGCAACCGAAATAACCGGTATTAGAGGTAAAACGGGAAATACCACCTACACCATAGGTTAGACCCTCATCCAGACGAAGCCTTTGACCGAAAATCGATACCTGCCCATTAAACAACGCATCCTTAAGGAAAGACAAAGCGATAGCTTCTTTATTGCAGGTAGTAATGCCATCTATTCTAAAAGCGATAGACAATTGGACTTGATCCATACCGTATATTTCCGAAAGATATTTTACCGGTGCCAGCTGTGTGGCGATAGTTTCCCCTAACCCTTTTTCCGGTTGCCCCATTTTTTCTTTTTGGAATTTTTCTATAGTATTGACTGCTTCGGAAGTCTCGATATCCCCGATGACTAAAAACAAAACATTTTTCGAAGCATAAAATTTATTTTTAAATTCAGACACATCATCTTTTTGAATTTCCTGAATACTTTCTCTGGTTCCCAAAGTGGAGACTCCTAGTCGATTATTCGGCCACAGTCCCGAGGTTCTCATGTTATAAATCAGCGATTGAGTAGTGCTCTTAGCTCTTTCTTCTTCATCCAATATTATTTTGCGTTCTTTTTCAAAATCGGATTGCTCAAAACGGGAATTATAAAAACATTCTGCCAAAGTTTCCAATGAATTGACGATATTTTCCGGAATGACTGTGTTGTGGTAAACCACATAATCTGGCTGAGTATAGGCATTTTGATTAGCACCTAAGCCTGCGATTATTTTTAGTCGTTCTTTCTCTATCGGATATTTTTCAGAAGCATCCAAAAACAGATGTTCTAAGAAATGAGCGACACCTTCTTTGCCAGTTTCTTCATATTTTGCTCCCGCCCTTACTCTTATTGCAACTAGAGATACCGGATAAGAGGGGATGTTTATAGTTAACAGGTGAGAACCGTCTTTTAGCTCTGTTAGCTTGGTATTTTTCTTATTGTACATAGGTTTCTTATTATAGCACATATTTTAAACTCCTCACTTTTGTCGTAATATCTCAATAGCTTGGAAACATTTGACCTAAACAAATAAGCTACCAAGCATAATTTTTGACAAGATTGCGTCTTGTGTTGATTAATGTTAATCTAGAATCAGAACGCTACGTTTGGTTAGCGGAGATCTTTTAAGAAAAAAGGAGGTGATTCAAATGGGATTGAGAAGCTTGTTGTTCGGCGATTCTTCTCCTGCCGAAAAGGGTGATGTAAGTGGCGGTAGCCATTCTCCATTTACTTGCGAACCAAGTAAGATACACACGAGCGGTTCTTGCAAAGATCCACATGTAGATATCCTTCATTTTGGAGCTGATGGTAAGAAAGATAATGATCTTACCAAAGGTAACAGCCATATTGCGGACAAAGCTACTGTGGATTATGCCAGAGATTTCCATTCTGGTTCCAAGGGAAAAGGCTAGTTATTTAATGAAGGATATCGTTAGGTTGTTTGACGATATCCTTCATTTCATTTTTTAATAAAATTTATATGAAAAATAAAAGTAAATATTTTGATTTAAATTCTTTTGGTTCAGAATGGACTAAAGAAGAAATATCTGAAGTTGTGAAAAAGCTTGAATCTTTAGATAAGAGTCAATTATTGGATTTGTGTGTCAAATTTAATATTTTTTTTCCAGACCAAAAATCGGATGATGTGTCTAAGGAAGATATCCTGTATATATTAACAACTGATTTATCGAAGGAAGAACTCAAAAAAGCTTTAGATAATTTTTAAATAAATATTAGTGACTTTTTTCTGATATGGTTATATAATATAACTTATGGTAGAAAACGTTGTTACTAATATCGGACATTGTATGACGATTGTTTTGGGTTTGTCGCACTATGAATTTAACTAATAAAATTAAGACTTTTTGGAGCAGAATTGGGAGAAAAACCTTATCCAACGACAGAATTTTGAAGATTAACGATATTTACACGCCTCTGGAAGAAGCCAAGGTTGAGATTTGGAGACGATGGAATGACAAAGAGTTAGAGAAAAAAGTTCACAAATTTCTGGCCGGTAAAATTCCGGAAATATTTTTAAAAGAACCGCGAGCAATATCTACTACCCATGTTGCCACGCCAAACTGGGCTCTTTTGCATTTTAAAAAAGAAGCTAAAGAAGTCAATTTGAGACCTTTGGTTTTTGAATATCTGGAAGATATTTTTATCACTACTAATTTTGATAAAGTCTCTTTGGCGCGGATGATTTTTTATCACGGCAAAGATAATCATGGCGATATGTTGACATCAAAAAGACATATCATTGATTTGACCGGCAGAGAGGAAAAAAAACAGATAAAAGAAATAAATACTGTTTGGGGGGAAAACTTTGTTGACTTTCATCATAAGGTGTTTAGAGAACATTGCCAAGAAGTTGAAATTTTGGATGGTTCATCTTTTTATAAAAAAATGGGTAAAAATGCTAAGGAGTATTATCCGTATGTTCTAGCGCTCTATATTCGTCACGGCATTTTATTTGAAAATTATCTAGCCAATAAACACGAAGAAAAATTTATGAAGGAAGTTTTTTTTCCGTCTATTAATTTAGTTTATAAAAAATTCGGTCTTAAACCGCTGATAGTGCCGATTGCTCCACAAAATGAAGCGGATAATAAATATTGGTGGTGCTATCCAGAGTTTATCAAATCTTTAATACCAAAACAGGATAAATAACCGTCAATTTTGACAATCTTGCTAAAAGTGTTGGTTAATGGTAGTATCTAGCCAGAACGCTACGTTGGTTAGCGAAGATCTTTGACAGGAGGCGATAAAATGATCACCCTTGAAAGTCTATTGATACCAATAGTAAAGATAGTCGGCGATTTTTGTAACCTCCGTTGCAGATATTGCTTCTATCACTGTTCAGAACAATCCAATAATAGCATTATGAGTTTGGATCTTCTGGAGAAATTCATAGGTGAATTTCTGGCTATCGCTGGAGAAAAACCGAGATTCATTTGGCATGGAGGAGAACCGTTACTTGCAGGAATCCATTTTTTTGAAAAAATAATTGAATTCTAGAAGAAATATCGTCCAACGGGTTTTCACCTAATTTCTAATCACATACAAACTAATGCTACTTTAGTAAATGAAAGATGGACATCATTTTTCAGAGAGTATAATTTCAAAATCGGTGTTAGTTTGGACGGAAACCAAGAGAGTCACGATCTTTTTCGCGTAGATAGTTTAGGGAATGGTTCCTTTGAAAAAACAGTCAAAGGTATATCCCTACTCAGATCATTTGGTCTAAATGTTGGTATAATCCAAACAATTACCAAAGATAATGTGCCGAGAATTATGTCTGATGCAGCTTTCTTTTGCGATAAACTCGGTTTAAAAAGTTGGGCTGTTAATCTCTTTGGTGGCTCATCAGACAATCATCAAATGGCTAGTCAGATCATCTCCGAAAATGATTCAGAAATTATCTATGAAAAGTTAATAGATTTCTGGGTAAGACGCAATGATAAAGACCTCTCGATTAGGGAAATAGACAATCTGTTAGCTGGATTAGTAAAGAAAAGATCAAGCAACTGTTCTTTTAATGGCTCTTGTGGACGGTACTTTTGTCTTGATAACACTGGGAACGTTTATCCATGCGATCGTTTTTCTGATAATCCAGAGTATTTGCTAGGTAATCTTAATATTGAAAATCTAGCCGGTATAGTTCTAGGCAATAAGGCCAAGATTTTTCGGGATAAGGTTACGATCGTGCCGAGAAAATGCCAGTCTTGCCAATGGTTGAAAAGTTGCAATAATGGTTGCACTGCGTTAAGGGACAGCGGTAATTGTTTCGTTTACTGTAAAGGTAGGGTTTCCGCGTATGAACGTTTGAGCTCCTTGTTGGGTATTGCTGATTAAACATCAGAAGAAATCAAAAAAAGAAAGGGGGTGATGAAGATGCTAGGGAAGTTCTTTCCGGTGGTCACTTCTCTTGCGCTTGCAGGGGCACTTACAAGAATGGAGTTGCTACCTGAACAATCAAGTGGCGAGAGAGAAAGCGGGTGGTCAGGGAACTGGGCGGATTGGGACAATGAGGGTCATAATGACTGGCAGAACGATGCTCCAAGTCCGCCAGGTGGCAAGTGAAGGTGATCGATTGGGGGGTGGTGATCAACATGATTGCCGTCCCCCTTATTTTTTGGTAAAATTATATATTCTTATACCAACAAAAAATGAACCTAAACTTATTGTTAACGGAAGAACAGTTTCTAGAGAGATCTATAAACTCTCCATATTGTTTTAAGTTGGAAAAAAATAATCAGTTTTTATATTATTTTGGTGCTAATCATTCTAATGATCCGGAAGATAAGCAAAATTCTTTGCTAAGAGAATTTTTTCAAGAATTTTCTCTAATTTCGAATAATAGAGAGAAAATCGTATTTATAGAATCTTTACCTATTGCTAATGATTGTTCTAGCGAAAGGGAAATGATAATTAAACATGGAGAGAGAGGGCTTATCTCTTTTTTAGCCAAAGAAAAAAATATCCGGTGTTTAAATATCGATCAGACTTTTTCTGAAGAAGCAATTGAACTAATAAAAAAATTTGAGCTCGGTTATGTTTTTTACTACTACTTTGTTAGGAACGTTAGATCTTGGCTTAAGAAATATAGAAATAAGACTTTTGACGAAATATTGATTATGTCTATAGAAGATTGCCATAAAAAAATCGGAGAATTGAGCAAGGGTTTTGATTTGAATTTAGTAAAAAAAGTACACTTTGAAATTTTTGGTAAAGAATTAGACTCATCAGAGATATGCAATATCGAACGAGCGCCGGTGCCTATTTATGAAGATTCAATCATTAATGAGATTGCCAGAAAATCTAGCCGCCTCCGTGATGAGAACCTATTGAGAAATATAGAGAAGGAATGGGTTATAGGTAATGATGTTTTTGTGGTTTATGGTTTTTCTCATTCGGTAAAGGAAGAGCCAGTTCTTAGAGAATTGGTATTTACCGGTTTGTAATAAAATTTATATATAACAATGCAATATGGCACTGTTCACATGACTTTTTTCTGGTATGGTTATATAATATAACTTATGGTAGAAAACGTTGTTACCAATATTGGTCATTGCATGACGATTGCCTCGGACTTAGTTGGAGGCAAGACTGCTCTTATTTACTATTCTCATATTCCTACCGCCCTCGTTGCTTTATTGATGGGTATTTTTGTTTTGCGCGCTGGTAAGTTTTCTCTGCAATCAAAAGTCTTGTTTAGCTTATGCCTTACTTTTTCTATTTGGATTGTGGCAAATTTGGCCGCCTGGATTAGTACCAGTAGCGTTTGGATTATGTTTTTCTGGTCGTTGTTAGGATTGTTAGACGTCATGTTTTATATCCTAAGCCTCTATTTCTTTTATGTTTTTGTTGATAATAAAGATATCAGTTTCAAATTAAAACTTTTCCTGTCTGCAATCTTAGTTCCATTTTTGGTGATGACCCCAACAACATTTAATTTGAGTGGTTTTGATTTTGTAAATTGTATGGCGATTGATGATACTTTGACTAGCTATCTGCCCTATCCGAAAATTTTAATTGCTGCCTGGCTTTTGGTCTTGGCTGTTTACAAATGGATTAAAGCTAAAGCGGGCGAACGGCAAAAAATCGCTATTTTAGCTCTTGGTTTGGGTTTGTTCTTATTCTCCGTTTTCATCACTGGTTACATTGCCGATACCTTTGAACGATATGATATAGAGCTTTATGGTCTGTACGCTATGACGGCTTTTATGGGCATTCTGGCTTATGTGATTGTTCGTTTCAAAGCGTTCAATATCAAATTACTGGGGGCGCAAGCCTTGGTTTATACCCTCATCATTTTGATTGGTTCGCAGTTCTTCTTTATCAGAAGCCAGATCAATATGGTGCTAACGGGCATTACGACGGTTTTGGTGATCATTTTCGGCGGGTATTTGATTCAGAGCGTCAAGCGGGAGGTGAAGCAGAGAGAAGAAATCGAAAAATTGGCGTTGAGTTTGGAACGGTCCAACAATCAGCTGGTGGTGGCGAATGAAAAATTGAAAGAATTGGATAAGAAGAAAACGGAATTCGTGTCCTTGGCATCCCATCAATTGCGTAGTCCGCTGACCGCTATCAAAGGTTATGCTTCCATGTTATTGGAAGGTTCGTTTGGTGAAATAAGCGATAAGGCCAAAGATGCCATCGGCCGAGTGTTCCAGTCCAGTCAGAAATTGGTGTTGGTCATTGAAGACTTCTTAAATATCACGCGGGTGGAATTGGGCCGGATGAAATTTGACGTAACCGAATTTAGTTTCAACAAGCTGGTCAAGGATGTGATTGGCGAACAAAAACCTAATGCCGAACGACGCGGTCTCTCGGTCAGTTTTGAAGAAGATGCGCCGGAATACAAAGTCTTTGCCGATTTGGGCAAGGTGAGTCAGGTGGTGTCCAATTTGATTGATAATTCCATTAAATATACTAATCAAGGCAGTCTGGCGGTGAAAATCACTGGCAAAAATGTCGGCAAAGCGAAGAAAGTTTTGTTGTCTATTAAAGATACCGGTGTGGGCATTGAACCGGAAGTGATGCCATTGTTGTTTAATAAGTTTACCCGAGCTGATGATGCCAGCAAGACCAATATTATCGGTACCGGTTTGGGTCTGTATGTCGCCAAACAGATGATTGATATGCACAAGGGCAAGATTTGGGCGGAATCGGCGGGCAAGGGTCAAGGTTCGACTTTCTTTGTAGAATTACCGCTGTCCACCGGCGTTGCGCCCAAAATGGCTGATCCCGCCTCCGACGATTTGGCCAAGAATACGATAATAGAATAGGGCTAGTCTCTCAGTCTGTTTATTTGAGTTATCTCTCAATCCGTGTTAGTATTATTAAGGATGTTCAATATTCTTTGATAGAAAGGAGGTGAGGAAGATGGGATGGTTTATCGACTTTGTGAGCGACCTTACGGGCGACAGTTCCAGTAAGGCCTCTCAGGCCGGGCATGATTTCCGTGATGATTCCGGTGCTCGGGAAGGAAAAGACAATTTCGACAAGGCTCCGGACTGGGCAGGTAATCCAACGGAAGGCGGAATACCAATCTTTCCAGAAGGAAAGACGTGAAGGTTCTTGGCCATCTCACCCAGAAACTGAGTGAGATGGCCAAAATTTATTTTTTTATGGAGAATATAAAAGCTTTAAAATATATAGATGCTCTATATTTTGAGGATGAGCAAGAATTTAAAAAATTCAAAACTTTTTCCGAACATATTACTATCGGGTGGTTGGGAAAATCAAGTAAAGAAAAAGTGGAGTTGATTTTTAATAAAGTAGATGAAAAACCAAAGTCCGGCATATTATTGCCCGTTGGTTCTTTAATTTTTACTGATGCTTTTCATAGGGAAAATCAGAATATAAAAAAAGAAGAAAAAAATTTTAGCAAAAAAACAGTCGGAGTTTATTGGAGGGATATTGTATTTTTTGATAATTTTCAAATTCCAAATGAATTGACTGATATGTATACTGAAGGAGAGATTTTTTCTGACAGTGGTGATTTTGTTGTAATCAAAAATTCCAGCACAATAAAAATCGTGGATAAAAAATTGAAAGGTCATCATCAAGAAAAAGAAATTTTATATTGTATTATACCTAAGTCCTTTATTTGCTCTATAGAATATTATGATTAATCAAGACATAAAAAAGGGTGATACAGTAATGGTGGAGTATAAAAATAATTCCAAGCTATTAGAAAAAACTGTCGGAGTGGTTTATGCTATAACGGATAATTATATATTAATAGTTCATAATTTTTCTGGTTTTCTTCCTGTTGATCAGACTGAAATTACTAGAGAATCAATAATTTCTTTGGAGATAATTTTACCTACAGAAATAAACAAAATAGAAGAACTAGAATAGTCCGTTAATTTTTTATGGATGAATTACTTTTAAGAAAACTAAACTTTTCAGATAAAAAGTATTTTGCCGAGTGGTGGCGGGATGAAGAATTATTGCGCCTGACTAGTGGTATTTTGGATAAAATATCTGATGATGAAGTTGAAGAATATTTTTCAGCTATTTTGAATAGTACTGACGATTATCACTTTATGATTGATGTGGGCGATAAGACTGTGGGCCATTTATCTTTATCAAAAAGGGAGAATGACTGGTATGAAACTCAAATTATTATCGGTAATAAAGAATATCGTGGTATGGGGTATGGTTCGGAAGCAATAAATCAGCTTATTGAAAAAGCGCAGGACTTAAGCATTTCAAGGATATATTTAGAAGTACGACCAGATAATTTGCGGGCGATAAAAGCTTATGAAAAATGCGGATTTCAGAAAAAAGGAATAATTCATTATCCGGAAAACAAAAATCAGCCAGAGACTATGAGAATGGAATTAGTCAATAATACGATAATTGAATAACTATGCCCGAGCAAGAACAAATCAGCTCCCCGGAAAATGAGCCATCAGAGCTGATTTTTGAGTATGGAATAAAAGAAGAGAAAGAAAGAATTTTGTGGACCATTCAAAAATCTCAATGGTATGAAGAAAATGGGTACCATATCGCTATGCCAGGAAATTTGGAAATGTCTGAAGCTCTAAAATTGAATAATGACGAGTTAAGAGAATTGATTGAGCGGGAATATAAACCTGAAGACTATCAGCAGATTCAAGAGAAAATTTCTGCTGAATGGAGAGATAAGCTCCCTGTCTTTAAGGTTGGCTTGTCAAAAATGGGTATAGTTTTAGATCCGGAGTATAAGATTATTTTGAGTAAATATGGCACTGGTGGAAGTTATAATAGCCATAGCCGGCCAAAATCGGTGAACATCAATTTCATGTCTAGAAAAATAGCTCGCCGCGACGATGTTACAGAAATATTGTGTCATGAAATCGTTCATCTTTGCACTCAAGATTGGGTAGAAAAATACAAAGTACCACATTGGTCCAAAGAACATCTGATTGATTTAATGATGAAGTTTATTTTTCAGAAAGGCTGGATGCAGAGAATAGACGAAGATGTGGCTGAAAAAATAGACGCCATATTTGAGAACCATAAAGAAAACATTGAGGAAGTTTTCCGCCTAGTTGGTCAGCTGGAGACTGCTAAAAACTGATTTTACTAAATTCAAGCTTTTAGAAAAATTACTCAGCATTGTCATCCCGGGCTTGCCGTGCCCGTTCGTAGTCTTGCACGGAGGAGGGACCCGGGATCTTATTTTGTAATCAGACCTAGATTCCCGTTTTCACGGGAATGACACAAATACTAAATTAAAACGCAGATTGCTTCGCCGGGTACTGCTCGCAATGACCCAAAACAAACAATCGATCTAAATTAAAATTTCTCAATCTTGCACATATGTGCAAGATTGAGAAATTTCCTGAAAGCTGACAGATGTAACCTGAAAGCTACTCTTGGCTTTTGGCAAAAAAGTGGTATTCTTTAAGGATATTAAGCCTTAAGCTATTTTTTATGAAAAAATACGAGCCGGGAAAAATCGAGGGTAAATGGCAGAAAGTCTGGGATAAGAGCGGTATCTATTCCGCCAAGGATTTTTCCAAGAAACCTAAGTTTTACAGCTTGATTGAGTTTCCCTATCCGTCGGCTGATGGCTTGCATGTTGGGCATATTCGAAGTAATACGGCGATGGATATTATTTCCCGTAAACGCCGGATGGAAGGCTACAACGTACTTTATCCGGTTGGTTGGGATGCTTTCGGTCTGCCGACGGAAAACTTTGCGATTAAGACCGGCATTCATCCGATAAAAATCACCAAAAAGAATACCGATACTTTTCGACGACAATTGAAAGCGGGCGGTTTTTCTTTTGATTGGAAAAGAGAAGTGAATACCTCCGATCCGGAATATTACCGCTGGACGCAGTGGATTTTTCTGCAATTGTTCAAAAAGGGCTTAGCGTATAAACAAAAAACTTTTGTTAATTGGTGTCCGAAAGACAAAACCGGTTTGGCGAACGAAGAAGTGGTGAATGGCTGTTGCGAGCGGTGCGGGACGCCGGTGGAAAAGAAAGAAAAAGAACAGTGGATGTTGCGCATTACCAAATACGCCGACCGGCTGATTGATGATTTGGACCAGACTGATTATCTGGATATCATTAAAACCCAGCAGAAGAATTGGATAGGGAGAAGCGAAGGAAGTGAAATTGATTTTAAGATTAAAATTGGCTCTGGTGTCATTCCCGCGCAGGCGGGAATCCAGACCCGTGTTAATTCTAATCTAGATTCCCGCCTGCGCGGGAATGACACAAATACCGAAGCCCAGATTACGGTTTTTACAACTAGGGCGGATACCTTGTTTGGCGTGACCTATGTCGTTTTGGCACCGGAGCATCCGCTGGTGGCAGACTTGAAAGAACAGGCGAGTAATAAACAGGAAATTGAGGCTTATATCCAAAAGACCTTGCTGGAAACCGATACTGATCGGACGGCGGAGGGACGGGAAAAAACTGGCGTGAAATTGGAAGGTGTGCGGGCTATCAATCCAGCCAGCGGTGTCTCGGTGCCGGTCTTCATTGCCGATTATGTGCTAGCCTCCTATGGCACAGGTGCGGTGATGGCGGTCCCGGCGCATGATGAGCGCGATTTCGCTTTTGCCAAAAAATACAATTTGCCGATTAAGCAAGTGATTGCGCCGAAGTTTGTTCAACCGGATAATCCGCCACGGGACGGTAAAAATACTCGTCGTCGGCCAACGGTCCATGTGATTTTGGAACACCCGACGCAGAAAAAAGTTTTGTTGTTACAGTGGAAGGGCGCCGAATGGGAGGGTAAGGAAAAACGCACTTTTATTATCGGTGGCATAGAGGCGGGCGAAGAATTGGCCGAAGCCGGGCGCCGGGAAATCCAGGAAGAATCTGGTTATAAAAATGTGGAATTCGTCAAAGATTTGGGCCTGGAAGTCCATACGCAATATTTTGCCGCGCACAAAGATGAGAATCGCCAAGCGGATATTCGCATTGCGCATTTTAAATTGCTTAATGAAGAAAAAGAGACCGTGGCCGATGAAGAAAATCATAAACATGATCCGGTCTGGATTGATTTTAATAAAGTTGGGGAGTTTCTGAATGTCGTGGATGCGCCACTGATTTGGGATTATTTTATGAATGGTCAAAAAGCTTTTACTGACGAAGGCGTGCTCATTAATTCCGGCAAGTTCAATGATTTAGACAGCGTGGAAGCCATTAAGGAAATTACTAAATTTGTGAAAGGCCAAACGGTCGTTAAATACAAACTGCGCGATTGGGTCTTTTCCCGCCAACGCTACTGGGGCGAACCGATACCGCTTGTTTTTTGCGAACACTGCGCTAAGACGCAGATAGGCGCTGATAAGACGCGGATAAACGCAGATAGAAAAGCTGTGCTCTCGGAAGGCGAGCGTTTAAATCCTGGCTGGTATGCCGTGCCGGAAAAAGATCTGCCGGTGAAGTTGCCGGTGGTTAAAGATTTCCAGCCGTCGGATGATGGTGAATCGCCTTTGATTCGCGCGGAGAAGTGGCTCCAGACCGAATGTCCGGCCTGCGGTGGTCCGGCGCGACGCGAGACTGATACGATGCCAAACTGGGCGGGCTCGTCGTGGTATTTCTTGCGTTACATCGATCCGAAAAACAAAAAAATCTTTGCCGATGGCAAGAAACTCCAATATTGGGGTCAGGTCAATTGGTATAACGGCGGGATGGAACACGTTACTCTGCACTTGCTCTATTCGCGTTTTTGGAACAAGTTCCTGTTTGATTTAGGCGTGGTGCCATTTAGCGAACCGTACATCAAACGCACGGCGCACGGCATGATTTTGGGCGAGGGCGGAGTCAAGATGTCCAAATCCAAAGGCAACGTTATCAATCCGGACAGTGTGGTAAAAAGCTATGGCGCCGATACCTTGCGTCTTTACGAGATGTTTATGGGTCCCTTTGACCAGGCGATTGCTTGGAGCACGGAAAGCATTATCGGTTCCCGCCGGTTCTTGGATCGGGTGTGGAATTTGAGCGCTAAAGTTACCAAAAAAGCCAAATTAGATGAGGAGACAGAAATCCTGCTCAATCAGACGGTCAAGAAAGTGGGGGATGATATTGAAGTGATGGGTTTCAACACGGCGATTTCTACCATGATGATTTTAACCAATCGTTTGGATACTTTGACGGCGGTACCGGTGCCGGCTTGGGAAATGTTTTTGAAAATATTCTCGCCGTTTGCTCCGCATATCACCGAAGAACTCTGGGCGCAATTGGGACACAAGAAATCTATCCATCTGGAAGCTTGGCCGAAATACGACTCGAAAAAACTTATCAATCAGACGGTCAATATCGCCGTACAAATAAACGGCAAAGTCCGCTCTGCTTTCGCCATCAAAATCGGCGCCACGGAAGCCGAAGTCAAAAAAATCGCCCTCGCCTTGCCCGATGTGTCCAAGTGGCTTGTCGGTAAGGAAATCCGCAAAGTTATCTACGTTCCGAATAAAATCCTGAATTTGGTAATCGTGTAGTCATTGCGAGGTACTCCGAAGCAATCTGCGTTAATTATGACTTTTTATGTCTATATTCTAACTAACGCCGGCGATAATGTATTTTATACCGGAGTAACGAATGATTTAGCTCGTCGAGTTTCTGAACATCAAAGCGGAAAAATTGAGGGATTTACCAAACGATACAAGGCACATAAACTTGTTTATTACGAAACGACAGATAATCCGGAAAGTGCCATTGTTCGCGAAAAACAGTTAAAAGGCGGTTCTCGGCAAAAGAAAATAGATTTGATAAAAAGTTTTAATCCCGAATGGCAAGATTTAGCGGAAGATATGTAATTTGTCGTCGTAATATTTTGTTGTGTCATTGCGAGAAGCGCGTACTCGTGCGACGAAGCAATCTGAGTCCGTATTTAAGGATTCAACGCAGATTGCTTCGCTCCGCTCGCAATGACACAAAGACACAAAATACAGGTATGCGAATGACAAAATAATGTTTTATTGTTAATATTATCCATATGTCTAAAAAAATCTTACTTTCCGGCGTGAAGCCGACGGGGCGACCGCATATTGGCAATTATTTCGGGGCGATGAAGCAGTTTGTGGAAATGCAGGACGATTATCGCGCTTTTGTGATGATTGCCGATTACCATGCTCTGACGACTCTGCAAGACGCGACACTGATGAAGCGGGGAATCTTGGACCTGGCGATTGATTATTTGGCGATCGGGTTGGATCCGAAAAAAGTGACACTGTTCAAACAATCCGATGTGTCGGAACATACCGAGCTCGGTTGGATTTTTAATTGCATTACGACCGTGCCTTACTTGTCTCGCGCGCATGCCTACAAAGACGCGACGGCTAAGGGCGAAGAGGTGAGCGTGGGTACCTTTGATTACCCGATGCTGATGGCGGCGGATATTTTGCTTTACGATGCCGATGTCGTGCCGGTGGGGCGCGATCAGAAACAGCACGTGGAATATGCCCGCGATACGGCGGAGAAATTTAACCGGCTTTTCGGTGACACTTTCAAATTGCCGGAACCGCTCATTTTGGCGGAGGTGGAAACGGTGCCGGGCAATGACGGACGCAAGATGTCCAAAAGTTATGGCAACCACTTGCCGTTATTTTCCACGGACGAGGAAATCCAGAAATTCGTGATGAGCATCAAGACCGATTCCAAGGGTGTGGACGAAGCGAAAAATCCGGACGAGGATTTGGTCTTTGCGATGCACAAATTGGTAGCGGGGGAGGATTTGCCGGCCATTAGGAAGCGCTACGAGCAAGGCGGTTTGGGACATAAGGAAAGTAAGGAAATTTTAATTGCTAATTTAATTAAACTGATTGCGCCTTTGCGTATCAAACGCGAACAAATTGCCGATAATTACGAACAAGTTTTGCAGATTTTACAAAACGGCGCCGGCGAAGCGCGCGAAGTAACCAAACTTAAAATGGAGGCGGTACGCCAAAAAGTCGGCGTGAGTTTGTAATGTCAAGGTGACACCTCCCGTGTCCCTTTTCTTTTTTATGTCATCCCGGCGAAAGCCGGGATCTTGTTTACTGTTGACCCCGTAGTGAGTTTTGGCATTGTCGGGTATTCTCCCGACACGCTGTAGCGCGATGCCAAAATCTACTACGGGGTTGACTTCGAAACACATCCGGTCCATAATGATACAGGACTACGGCTCTTTGAGGTTATGGGGATCCCCAGTCCAGAAAGGTAGGGTAAAATCATGGCAAAGGACTTAACGTCCGTTCATTACTCGCCTGGCTATGGAGTGCACGCTGATCTGGGAAAGCGTCCGGATAAGCAGCATATCCCATTCCAAGGCCAGACCACTCTCCAGACTTTTGGAGTGGGTGGTGATCCGGGTCCGGAGAACGACAGGCGCCTGGCGGAACTCGGCGGAACCCTGGTGCATGGAAACAAGACCAAGCGCTAGTGGTTCAATTCATGCCTCCAGCAATGTCATCGGGATTGAAATAATCCCCATCCCCAAGTTGCATCACAGCCACCCCTCAAAAGGTGGCTGTCTTTTTGGTTGGGTGTCGGGGTTGACCCCGTAGTGAGTTTTGGCATTGTCGGGTATTCTCCCGACGCGCTGTAGCGCGATGCCAAAATCTACTACGGGGTTGACTTTACAAAAAATGTGGCGTATTATTAAATACAGACTACTTGCTCCTTTATTTGGGCTTAGTTTGATTCGTTTCAAACAGGTGGCTATTATGACAGATCCCAGAGATATGTCGGATAGTATGTTTGGTTCGGATAAGAGGCACCCCGTACAAAGAAAGGTGTCAGTGATCAGTCAGGTTGCGCATGATGAGGCGGTGGCGGAAGCCAGCGGATATGGCAAGAACAATCGCCATCACTGTATCAAGACTGGCCCTCACCCCGGCCACTTCGGTGCTTCGTTCTTCCGTGGTTTCTGACAGACTGCCCAATCGCGAGCAATAAAACCCAGTAGCCGTGTCCTCCTTGAGGATGCGGCTATTTTTTCGACTTCTAACTCTTTTTAAGCTATAATTCCTTTGCTAATGTCCACTGATTTTTCCATCAAACAGGACACTTTTGAGGGCCCGCTAGACCTGCTTTTGGCGTTGATTGAGAAGCGTAAATTGCATATCAACGACGTCTCATTGTCACAGGTGACGGATGATTATATTGCTCACTTGAACAGCCATAAGGATATTTCCATTGAAAATATGGCCAATTTTATTTTAATCGCTTCCACCCTGATTTTAATCAAATCCTATTCGCTGATTTCTACTCTTTCTATTACTGAAGAGGAAAAAGCCAATATAGAGGATCTGGAAAAGCGTTTGAAGTTGTATCAGCGAATAAAAGAATTATCGCAATTTGTAAAAAACTTATTTGGTCAGGAAATTATTTTTTCGCGCGAACCAATGAAGGATTTTACGCCGGTCTTTGCGCCAACTAAGGAAATCACCTCGGCCAATCTCTTGCTTTCTATTCGCTCGGTCATCATGAATTTGCCAAAAAACGAGATTTTGCCGAAAGTGACGATGAAAAAAGTCATCAGTTTGGAAGAAGTAATCAATAACCTGACTATGCGGGTGCAAAAGGCTTTTCGGATGAAATGGAGTGATGTGGTCAAAGAAAATCGTCACGAGAAAGCCGGCCTCATTGTGACTTTTTTGGGTATGCTAGAATTGGTCAAACAGGGGATTATTGATGTGAAGCAGGAGATTAATTTTTCCGAGATTGAGATGGAGAGCACAAAAGTGGGGACACCGAGATATTAATTAAAAATTAGAAATTAGAAATTAAAAATGAAAGACAAGGGTTCTAGTATCGTCATTGCGAGGCCTGCCTGCGCAGGCAGGTACTCCGAAGCAATCCGAGCCCCATTTTGAATTAACGCAGATTGCTTCGTCGATTACTCCTCGCAATGACATGTCAAATTAATTTATAATCTAAAAACAACAATGAATCTAGATTCCCAAATTGAAGCCATATTGTTTTTCAAAAGCGAACCGGTCGCGATTAAACGCTTGGCGGAATTGCTTAAGGTGCGGGAAGATACAGTCAATGAAGCCTTGAAAATATTGGAAGACAAATTGCTTGAGCGCGGGGTGACTTTAGTGCGCAACGAAGGGGAAGTGATGTTGGGCACGGCGAAAGAGGCGAGCGATTTGATTGCTGGCATTCAAAAAGACGAATTATCGCGCGACCTCGGCAAGGCCGGTTTGGAAGTGTTATCCATTGTCCTCTATAAAGGTCCGATTTCCCGACCGGATATTGATTATATTCGCGGAGTTAATTCCAGCTTCATTCTACGCCATTTGTTAGTTCGCGGTCTGATTGATCGGGTGCCTAATCCGTTGGACGCGCGCAGTTATTTGTATAAGCCGACTTTTGATTTGCTGACTCATTTAGGCTTGTCCAAGGTTGAGGCTCTGCCGGAATACGAAACAATGAAAGAAAAAGTTGAGACTTTTGTTGCCACGGAAGAGAGCAAAAACAGTTAAAGATGACAGGTAATCCTGTCATCCCCGCGGAGGCGGGGATCCAGTCCAAATTAAAAGTAAAAAATAACTAGATTAAGCATTGTCATTGCGAGAAGCTTGTACCCAAGCGACGAAGCAATCTGCGTTAGTTTGAAACAAAGGCTCAGATTGCTTCGCTTCGCTCGCAATGACACAAATTTCAACTTTATAGACTTTAAGACTTGATGGACTTTCAGACTATTCTTATGAACAAGTACTACAAAAAATTTCTAATAATTTCTTTACTGGTAACCGACCTGGCGCTGATAGCTTGGCTGATTGGACCCTTTGATAATAAAATTATTTCGGAAAATAAACCGGTGGCGCGGGCGACTTCCACCGTCGCGTCTAATCATGAATCTTTATCGGCTACCACTTCGGTGACGGTTAAACCGCCGGTGGTGGTACCGGCGACTTTTGCCAATATCAAACCTTTGGCGCAATCGGTTTTGGTTTATGATTTATCAGCTGATAATATTTTATACGCCAAAAAAGAAGAAGTAACCAGACCGATTGCTTCATTATCTAAATTGATGACCGCCTATGCCGCGACCATTATGTTGCCAGCCGATGCCTTGATTACTATTTCGGCGGACGAAGCGCAAATGGAAAGTTCGGCCGGTCTGGTGGCTGACGAACAATGGAAATTAAAAGATCTGATTTCTTTTACCCTTATTTCTTCTTCTAACGGGGGAGCGAGTGCTCTGGCGCGTGCGGCCAGCGAATTAACCGGTCGGAATTTTATTGATGAAATGAATGGCTTGGCGAAAGAGCTGGGCTTGAACAATACTTTGTTCCGCAATCCCACCGGTTTGGATTTTGACGAGCAATTGAGCGGTTCGTATAGCACGGCGTTGGATTTAGCCAAATTATATAATCATCTTTTAACCAATGCGCCGGCGGTCTTAGCCGGCACGGCCAAATCCAGCTTGTCTTTTTTTACCGAAAACAATGATCGTCATGTGGCGACCAATACCAATTGGCTTTTGGCTAAGATTCCCAATGTCATTTCTTCCAAAACCGGCACAACCGACTTGGCGGGTGGCAATTTGGCTTTTATTTTTCAGCCCGTCCCTGGACACCAAGTGGCCGTTGTTATTTTGGGCTCAACCGCCCAAGGACGTTTTGCTGATGCCGAAAAGCTAATCACCGCCACCATTAGCCATTTTAAGTAAAATCTGTTATGATTTTCGTGTAATTTGTATTCTTGTGTCATACCGGCACCCGACGAGCGAGTATAAACTCCGGCTGGTATCCAGACCCGTATTGTCATTGCGAGGCCTGCCTGCGCAGGCAGGTACTCCGAAGCAATCTGAGTCTGTATTCATAATCCAACGCAGATTGTTTCGCCGATTACGGCTCGCAATGACACATTGTTTAATCCATTTTTAATTTTTAATTAATTTAGCCATGGATATCAACGTCTTAAAAGTTTTTGCTCCCGCGGTTATCTCTTTCGTCGTCGGACTGATTCTGACGCCTTTTTTGACTGATTGGCTGTATAAAAATAAAATGTGGAAAAAAAAGGCGGGCAAAGGGAGCGACACGCCGATTTTCAATAGTTTGCATCAAGAAAAAGAAACCGGCACGCCCCGTATGGGCGGGATTATTATTTGGATGAGCGTTTTATGCACCATCGGTCTTTTTTATCTATTAACGCTAATTTGGCCGGACAATCCGTTGTTTGCGAAATTGAATTTCTTATCGCGTAATCAAACTTGGTTGCCACTCTTCACTTTAATTGTCGGTTCGCTCGTCGGTCTGGTTGATGATTGGTTGCAAGTAACCGGCAACGGCGATGCCAAAGCGGGTTTATCTTTTTGGAAGAGGACGGTGATGGTGCTTTTGCTGGGTTTGATGGGAGGATTATGGTTTTATTATCGTTTGGATATTTCTTTTGTTTATATTCCTTTTTGGGGCACGTTAGATTTAGGCCTGCTCCTGATTCCATTTTTTATGCTGGTGATGTTCAGTTTATTTTCCAGTGGCGTGATTGACGGGTTGGACGGTCTGTCGGGTGGCGTGATGGCGATTATTTTTGGCGCCTATGCCGGTATTTCTTATTTTCAAGGCCGAATCGACTTGGCGGCGTTTTGCGTTGTGATCGTTGGTGGCACGCTGGCTTTCCTGTGGTTTAATATCCCGCCGGCGCGTTTCTATATGTCGGAAACCGGCATTTTGGGTTTGACCACGGCGCTGACGGTCGTGGCGTTTCTGACCAATTCCGTGGTAATTTTGCTGGTCATCGCTTTTCCGCTCGTCATTACTTCCTTATCGGTGGTAATCCAAATGGCCTCCAAAAAATTCCGTGGCAAAAAAGTCTTTTTGGTGGCGCCCCTTCATCATCATTTTGAAGCGTTGGGCTGGCCGGCCTGCAAAGTGGTTATGCGCTACTGGGTGTTGAGTGTCATTTTCGCCATTGTTGGTATGATCGTGGCATTAATTGCTTAAGTTAGTTAAAAGTTAAACTTACCCACATATCCGCATTGTCCGAGCGGGTCTTTTGAGTTACAATGTAAGCATAAAGTGAAGGAAAACCATTTAAGGATATCTGTTTTTTTATTTTTGGCAGCTATCTACTGGTTGTTGCCTTTTGGTTTTGTTTCGGCGGCCGCGAATCCTGCGTTGGTAAAAGATATTTATCCTGGCAGTACTGGCTCTAGTCTGAATTACATGGTCAATATGAATAATGTTCTCTATTTTAGCGCGACGGAGGGAGTCAATGGTGCGGAACTCTGGAAATCGGACGGGACTGCCGAGGGGACGGCGATGCTTAAGAATATTTATGCTGGTAGTACCGCTTCTAGTATTGCCAATATGACAGTTTGGGGAAGCTATATTTATTTTAGCGCGACGGAGGGAACTAATGGTAAAGAACTCTGGAAATCTGACGGGACTGCCGATGGGACAGCTTTGTTTAAGGATATGCGCGTTGGTTCTAGTGATGGCGTTACTTTAACCGGTCTTTTTCTAACCTTGATGGACGGTAATATTTATTTTGGCGCCAATAATGGTACTAATGGCACGGAACTCTGGAAATCGGACGGGACTGCCGAGGGGACAGCGATGCTTAAGGATATACGCCTGGGTTCTTCTAGTGGAATGGCGGTATCTTATATGAGGGCTATGGGTAGCAATATTTACTTTTCGGCTGATGAAGGGACTAACGGTACAGAACTCTGGAAATCTGACGGGACTGCCGATGGGACAGCTTTACTTAAGAATATTAATTCCGCCGGAGCTTCGTTACCGCAATTTATGAATGTATTAGGTAGCAATCTTTATTTTGGCGCGACAGATGATGTTAATGGCAAAGAACTCTGGAAATCTGACGGGACTGCCGAGGGGACAGCGATGTTGGTTAATATTAATCCAAGCGGTGATTCCTCTCCTTCCTATATGACACCCATGGGTAGTAATATTTATTTTAGCGCCAATAATGGTACTAATGGCACGGAACTCTGGAAATCGGACGGGACTGCCGAGGGGACAGCGATGGTGGTTGAAATTAATCCAAGCGGCCAAGGTGCTCCGAATAATCTCCTGGCCGTCGGCGATTATATTTATTTTAGCGCCTATGATGGTGTTAACGGTGTGGAACTCTGGAAATCCGATGGAACTGCCGAGGGGACAGCGATGGTGGTTGATCTCAATCCAGGCAGTGGTTCTGCCAGTCCGTCTTCCTTAAACTTGATTGGCGATTATATTTATTTTAGCGCCACTGACGGTACTACCGGCACCGAGCTTTGGTGTCTCGATACCACCGCGCCTGTTACATCTAACACCGCTCCCGCTACCACGGCCATCACTCCTTCTTTCGCGACTGATGGTACTGGTTTAGTTACCGTCACTACAACCGTGAGTGATGCCGATGCTAATGATGTCACTCTGTATGTGGATTATTCTTTGGATGGGGGAACGACCTGGGCATCATCCACTATTGGCACGGCAAACAGCACTACCACTTTGACGACCGCTACCGGCGCGATTACCGGTATTGGCACCGCTTCCGCTAATGCTATTACTTTTACTTGGAATTCTCAGACCGATGGGGCGACTACTGCTAGCCAGGCGCAATTGCGGGTGACTCCGAATGATGGAACAGTAAATGGAACAGCTGTTACCTCGTCTAATTTTACCATTGACAATGTCTCTCCGGATACCCCGAGTTCTGATGTTGCGGCCGGATCCTATCGGTCATCGCAAAGCATTTCTCTGGCTTCTACCGGTTCTTCGCAAATCCGTTATACGACTGACAACTCTACACCAACTTGTTCAGTTGGAACCGTTTACAGTTCAGCTATCAGTATTACTTCTAATCAAACGCCGGCAACTATCAAAGCCGTTGCTTGTGATAGTTACAGCAATGCTTCCAGCGTTGCCACCTTAGCTTATACAATTACTCGAACTTCTAGTGTCAGCTCGGCTAGTTATATGACTAATAACAAAGGACAGGCTCCTGTTACTAATGCTGTTGCACCTGCGCCTTCCTCTCTCAAGATACTAAAAACTAATCTCGGCTTAGGCTATATTTCTCCCAACGTCAAACTACTCCAGAAATGTTTGAATGCCAAAGGCTTTACTGTTGCCAAAACCGGACCCGGTTCGCCAGGACAAGAGACAAGCAAATTCGGCGCTTTGACTAGAGCAGCGATAATTAAGTATCAAAAAGCGAATAAGATCTCTCCAGCTGTCGGTTTCTTCGGGCCACTGACCTCGGCTAGTTTGAAGTGTCCCCAGTAGTCAGAAAATGTCGGTAAAAAAAAGCTTGGTCAACAGGCTTTTTTCGTTTATAATTAAAGACAAATGGTTCGCTTGCGTGCCGATAAGTTTTTCTTTTTGCTCGTGATGCTTTTGCTCGCGGTCGGTTTCGTGATTTTCTATTCCGCCTCACAATCCTTGCTCGGGCGCTCATCCGGCGCCGGCTTCGGTTTGGTCGCCATCAAGCAATTTATGATTTTGTTGGTCGGTTTTGTCGGCCTGATTATCTTTTCCAATATTCCTTACAAACATTACCGCACGGTGGCTTTCTGGTTTTTTTTGGCGACGGTCATTTTTAATATTTTGGTTTTCATTCCGGGTATCGGTTTTGCTTCCGGCGGCGCTAAACGCTGGATTGATCTCGGTTTCCTCACGTTCCAGCCGTCCGAATTATTGAAACTGGGTTTTGTGATGTACGCCGCCTGTTGGTTATCGGCGGAACGGGAACGCATCCAATCTCTCCTGAAAGGCATTTTGCCGTTTTTGGCGATTGTGGCGGTGCCACTGGTGATTTTATTGAAAGAACCGGATACCGGCACATTTTTGGTTTTATTTGCCGCCGCGCTGGGAATGTTGCTTTTGGCGGGCGCGCGCTGGAAGCATTTGTTAATGCTGGTGATTTTTTCCATCATTGCCATTTTGCTTCTAGCGGTTTGGAAGCCCTATATTCGCGATCGGTTGGAAACTTTCTTTGATCCCACCAAAGATATGCAAGGACAATCTTACCAAATCAATCAGGCGCTGATTGCCGTGGGTAGTGGGGGAATCTTTGGTCGGGGTTTTGGTCAAAGCACCCAGAAATTCAATTTTTTGCCTGAACCGATTGGCGACTCCATTTTTGCCGTTTTATGCGAGGAATTCGGCTTATTGGGTGGGTCTATTTTAATTATCATTTACACCTTATTCTTCGCCTGGGGGATAAAAATCGCGATGCGCGTATCCGACCAATTCGGTAGACTGTTGGCCGCCGGACTTGTTATACTTATCTCAGCGCAGGCTTTCATCAATATCTCGTCCATGCTGGGGATTATCCCGCTTACCGGTGTTCCGCTGACTTTCGTCAGTCATGGAGGCAGTGCGCTGATTATCGCCCTGATCGAAGCGGGGATAATTTTGAATATTTCACGACACCAAGTGCGAAGTTAGCATTGTCATTGCGAGAAGCTTGTACCCAAGCGACGAAGCAATCTGCGTTAGATTACGGAAACAGGCTCAGATTGCTTCGCGATTACGCTCGCAATGACACAAATTTTAAATTAATATTTTATAAACCTTTAGATTATCTTTTTATGAAAATTTTATTTACCGGTGGGGGAACAGGCGGACATTTCTATCCGATTATCGCGTTGGCGGAAGCCTTACGGCGCGTGGCGGAGGAGGACAAATTGGTAATGCCGAAACTCTACTATATGTCCGACGCGCCCTACAATCCGAAAGCGCTATTTGAGCACAATATCAAATTCGTTTACGTGCCCGCCGGCAAATTGCGTCCTTATTTTTCTTTTCTCAATCTCTGGGATTATTTCAAAATTTTCTGGGGTGGCATTATCGGCCTAATCCGCATGTTTTTTATTTTTCCCGATGTTGTTTTTGGCAAGGGCGCTTACGCTTCTTTTCCGGCCTTGCTCGCCGCGCGCATTCTGGGGATTCCGGTGATGATTCACGATTCCGATTCCATTCCCGGGCGGGTCAATCTCTGGGCGGGGCGTTTTGCCGAACGTGTCGCTCTGTCCTATCCCGAAGCGGTTAAATATTTTGCGCCAGATAAAACGGCGGTCACCGGCAATCCGATTCGCGAAGGCATTTTGGTTCCGGTCAAAAACGGCGCGCTGGAATATTTGGATTTGGCGCCCGAAGTGCCGGTGGTTTTGATTTTAGGCGGTTCGTCCGGCGCGGTGCGTATCAATGATACGGTAATGGGGGCGTTGGATACTCTGGTTAATAAGTGTCAAATTATTCATCAAGTTGGCAAGGCTAATGTGGAAGATTGTCGCAAGCAATCTAGCGTGATTTTGGCCAATAATCCGAACAAACAGCGCTATAAAATGTTTGATTATCTGAATGATACGGCGATGCGGATGGCGGCCGGCGCGGCGAATTTAGTGGTATCGCGTGGCGGTTCGGCCATCTTTGAAATTGCCAACTGGGGCTTACCGTCCATTATTATTCCCATTCCGGAATCCATCAGTCATGACCAGAAAACCAATGCCTATACTTACGCCCGCGGGGGCGGAGCGGTGGTGATTGATGAGGAAAATCTGACGCCATCGGTTTTATTCGCGGAAATCAAACGCTTGCTTGACGATGAAGCTTTGCGCGCGACCATGTCGGCGGCGGCGCTCAAGTATTCCAATCAAGATGCCGGCCGAACCATCGCCAAGCAATTAGTCGCCATCGCGCTAACACACGAGAAGTAGTCAAAAGTCTTTAAAGTCTCAAAGTCCGTAAAGTCAAAAGCGAAATTTAAAACTAATTTGTATTCAACTTTAAGACTTTATAGACTTTATGGACTTTCAGACTAATTAACTTTTAACTATTAACTTCTAACTTTTAACTGATATGAATGTAATAACGCGCTTCGCTCCTTCTCCCACCGGTCTCTTGCATGCCGGCAATTACCGCACGGCGGTTTTCAGTTATTTGTACGCTCGCCAACGCGGTGGTCAATTCATCTTGCGCATTGAAGATACGGACAAAGAGCGTTCCAAACAGGAATATGCCGATAATATTTTGGCCTCGCTGGCTTGGCTCGGTTTGGATTATGATAATGCCGACAATATTCCGCATCAATCAGCGCGCGGTGAGGTTTACAAAAAATATCTGCAAAAATTGCTGGACGAAGACAAGGCTTATGTCTCCAAAGAGGAAATAAAGAAAGAAGGCGATCGGGCCGAAGTCATTCGTTTCCGCAATCCGAATAAAATCGTTACTTTTCACGATTTAGTGCGGGGCGAGATTTCCATTGATACGACTGACCTGAAAGATTTCGTCATTGCCAAAAGTTTAGACGAGCCGATTTTCCATATTGCCGTTGTGGTGGATGATTTTGATATGGGGGTGACACATGTGGTGCGCGGGGAAGACCATATCTCCAATACCCCCCGGCAGATTTTGATTCAAGAAGCCATCGGCGCGCCGACGCCCGAATATGCCCACCTTCCGCTTCTTTTGGCGCCGGACCGCACCAAGCTGTCCAAACGCAAAGGGGCGCTGGCGATGACCGAATACCGCGATCGAGGCTATCTGGCGCCGGCGATTTTGAATTATATGGCTTTGCTTGGTTGGAACCCCGGGACGGATCAGGAAATCCTATCCAAAGCCGAAATGATTAAAATGTTTGATTTGGCGAAAGTGCAAAAAGGGGCGGCGATTTTCAGCGAGGAAAAATTAAATTGGTTCAATCGCGAATACTTGCGGAAGCTCGCCCCGGCGGAATTTTTAGCTTTAGCCGAACCCTTTATTGCGCCCTTGCGCCAGTTGTCCGGTTATTCTGACGCCATGCTCGCCAAACTTATCCCGACCTTACTGGAACGCATTTACACCTTGGGCGATCTAGCGAAAATGATTGAGGCGGGGGAGTTGCAATACTTTTTTGATACGCCGACGCCGACAAAAGACTTGCTGGGTACGACCGCGCACCTGCCGAAAGTGCTAGAACTTTTGTCCGCATTGTCGGACGAAGATTTTACGACGGAAAAAGTCAAAACCGCCATTTGGGATTTTGCCACCGCGACCGGGCGGGGAGAGGTACTGGGACCAATGCGCATCGCTCTCTCTGGCTTGGCTAAGTCGCCGGATCCTTTCAGTATTTCCGCCACGCTAGGCAAGACGGAAACCTTGAAACGTTTAAATTATGCTAAAGATCTATAGATTTTTAATTCTATGTCTGACTTTCGCTATTTTTTGCGCCATTACGACAACAACGCTGGCGGTAACGGTTGAAGATTTGCAAAATAAAAGCGCGAGTTTGAGCGAACAGATTAAAGCCTTGGACAAGGAGATTTTATCCATCAACAAAAACTTAAACAGCACGACCAAGGAAAAAAATACGCTGGCGACCGAATTGAAAAAGATTGAAACCAATCGCCAAGCCTTGCTCAAAGAATTGAAATTGACCGAAAGCAAAATTGACCTGGCGGGCGTGAATATTTCCAAGCTGGCGATTGAAATCACCGGCAAGGTGCGGGATATAGAAAGCAATAAAGTCTCAATCAGCGAAGCGCTCCGTAAAATGCGTGACGAAGAAACGAATGGTTTGATTAATCTGTTTTTGTCCGACGACCGTTTATCTGATATTCTCGCGCGCACCGAGCAATTGAATCGCCTGCAGTCGGAGCTGGAAGAAAATGTCCTGGCGCTGAAGGAAAATAAAGAGACTTTGGAAGTGAAGAAGACTGCGACCGAAACGGAGAAGAAAAATCTGACCGGTTTGAAGAATCAGCTCTCCGGCCAAAAAGTAGTGGTGGAAGAAACAAAAAACGAAAAAAATCAGTTATTGGCGGTGACGAAAAGCAAGGAGTCCAATTTTCAAACTCTGTTGGCGGAGAAATTGGCGAAAAAACAGCAAGTAGAAACGGAAATGGCGACTTTGGAACAGCAGATTAAAATCGCCATCGATACCGGTCTGTTGCCGACTGTTGGTAGTTCGCCTTTGTCTTGGCCGGTGGCGCGCGTCATCATTACGCAATATTTCGGCAATACTGCTTTCGCCAACGCGCATACCGTTCTCTATAACGGCCGAGGACACAATGGCGTTGATCTCGGCGTTTCACTCGGTTCGGCTATTGTGGCGCCGGCGGACGGGGTAGTGGAAGGCGCAGGTAATACCGATACGGCTTGCCAGGGCGCGTCTTACGGTAAATGGATACTAATTAAACACAACAATGGTCTTTCCACTTTGTACGGTCATTTATCTGCCATTAAAGTAGCGGAAGGGCAGACGGTCACGCGCGGGGAGATGATTGGTTTATCCGGCAACACCGGCTTTTCCACCGGCCCGCATCTCCACTTTGGCGTTTACGCGAGCGAAGGCGTGAAGGTCAGCTCCATCCAAAGTAAAGTCCGCGGTTGCGGTGTGTATCGCGTCCCACTCGCTTCCTACAACGCCTACCTGAATCCTTTGGCTTATCTTCCCCCTGTTCCGAAATAACAATTGATAAAATAATTATATCTATTTTAAAAGGAAACATTTTTGTCCGGTCGGACAAAAATGTTTCCAGGGAACCTATGTCCTTCAGTTGTCAAAAAATGATCTTACAGGTTATCAAGGCTGGAATAGTGCCTTTTGCTTCCCCTAAATATCCGGAAACCTTTCTTTTACGAGCAATAATAAAGTCTTTAGAGGAGGATATAAATGGGGAGTTTGATAAGAAACAGAAATATACCATTAGCCGGGCTTATAAAAAACTGATAGCGGATAGAGCGGTAGTTTTAGAAAGCAATGGTTTTTTGCGTTTGACCGACAGGGGGCAGAAATTGCTATCTGACTACGAGCTCGATGAGTTTACTATTACCAAGCCGAAACGCTGGGACGGGAAATATCGGGTCATTATTTTTGACATATCTGAGCAGAAGGGGAAGATCAGGACCGCCCTGCGTCGCCAACTGGCAATTTGGGGTTTTGTTCGCCTTCAGAATAGCGTTTGGGTCATTCCCTATGAATGTCAAGAAGTGGTTTCTTTACTCAAGGCATCTTTTGGTGTGGTAAAAGATGTTGTCTATATGACTGTTGATTCGATAGAGAATGATAATTGGCTAAGGAAAGAGTTTGGTTTACCTTGAATGATTTTGAAATATTGAATAAGTTAAATTAGAAACATTTTTGTCCGGTCGGACAAAAATGTTTCCTGAGAAGAAGGAGGGAAAGGGAGTATAAAGAAAGATATCAACAGGGGAGGGTTAAATTATAATAAAAGAAGAGATATAATGTATCTAACTTCTAGTTTTTAACTTTTGGCTTATAACTTATGAAAAATCGCGGGCTCATAAAACTTATCTTGTTGGTCGTCATTGCGCTTCTTCTGCTCTCCTATTTCGGCATCAGTGTCCGGCAGGTGGCGACCTCGGACACCAGCAAAGAGAATTTCTCCTATGTCTGGGAGGTTTTGAAGCAAATGGGGACCTATGCCGTTGATTTCTACCACCAGTATCTCGCCAAATCCGTCATGTGGGCATGGGACAACCTAATCAAGACCTATATCATCCAGCCCTTGCTTGGCGGGCTAGACAAGGCGATTCAATAGTCGTATAGTGCTTTTCCTGTCCTACGGCTCAATAGAGCCTTTTTTTGACGTTTTTTGACTGAAAAATAGGCGAAAAAGCCGGATTTTTCATTGACTTTTCTACCCTCATATGTTAGACTATTGACAGTATCAAGGAAGTTGTTCTGCTGATTAATACGTAATAGTCGACCTTGATATTGGATTTAAATTAACTTTTTTAGGCTAGGTTAGAGGTAACATCAAGTTATTCGATAACCTAGCTTTTCTACTTATATTTAAGGCCCTACAAATAGGTCTCGCAAGCCTCATAGCAGCTACCAGTGTTTCCACGACTTCCCCGAATGTCGTTCCGTCTGTTTCCATCGCTACGCCCAATATGGGTATGGTGATGGAACAGGCGCCGGTCAAAACTTCCGATGTTATTGTCACGACTCGTTCCGAGATTGTGAACTTGATTAGGAAGATAGCCGGTCAGTACGACGTTGACGAGGATCTGGCGCTCGCGATCGCGCGTTGCGAATCCGATTTGCGCCAGTATGACAAAGACGGCAATATTCTCCGTGGCAAGGTAAATTCTAAAGACGTCGGTGTCTTCCAAATCAATGAAGACTACCACTTACGTCAGAGCCAAGCCAAGGAGTTCGATATTTACACCGTTCGCGGTAATATCGAATACGCCATGTCTTTAATCAAGAAGTCCGGTCATCTCCCTTGGTCCGCCAGCAAACCCTGCTGGGGCGACCACGTCGCGATGAACTAAATTGAAGGTGTCATTGCGAGGAGCGCGTACCACGCGCGACGAAGCAATCTCTCACCCAATCAATTTCTTAAACCCTACTAGTTCAGGAAAGCAAGCTTTCCAACAATCCAAAAGGCGTCCGCAAGGGCGCCTTTTGTGTGGTTATGGTTTAAGGCAAAATCATAATCTGATATACTTTAAGCCATGAGAGTCAAAGATTTGGCTAAGGTTGATAGGCCGAGGGAGAAATTGGCTAGGTATGGCGTCGACAAGCTCAGCTCGGCTGAACTTTTGGCGATATTGCTTCGTACGGGTACCAAGAAACTTAACGTAATAAAGCTAGCAGATAAGATTCTTAAAACATGGCCGCATGATTCTATCTTATCCGCGGAAATCAAGGACTTGAAATCCGTGCATGGCATAGGGGAATCCAAGGCTTGCGAAATAATAGCCATGCTGGAATTAGGCAGAAGGTTATTGAGGAATAAGGAATCTGTTTTACTATTATCTCCGCAAGACGTTTGGCGTGAATTGCGAGATATACGCAATGATAGAAAGGAGCATTTCGTAGTTTTCTTTTTAGATAGCCGGAATCAGGAAATAAAACGGGAAATCATATCCGTCGGAACATTGAATGAAAATCTGGTCCACCCTAGGGAAGTTTTTGAACCGGCGATAAAAAACAATGCAGCTCAGATAATCATTGCCCACAACCATCCGTCTGGAGATCCGGAGCCGTCGCAATCAGACATAGAGGTTACTAGGAAGCTATGTCATGCAGGAAAAATCCTCGATATACAGATACTAGACCATATCGTGGTTTCAAAAGATAGATGGAAAAGCATAGATTTAGCTAACTTTTAAAAACAATAATAAAAATGATTTATCCTACAAAAGAATCAGTGCTAGAGAAAGCCCAAACTGTTTTGCATAAGACCTTGCGGAATGTCATCTCCGGGTCGGAAGCAAATGTTATTGAAAAGCAGATAGAAGGCTATAAATCTAAACGCAAGGGATTTCTTGGAGAGCTTATAGAAAAATATTTTTTCGGGATAAATCCAGGCAACATAAGCGAGCCTGATTTTACCGCTGCTGCAGTCGAGCTTAAGACTACTCCGCTTAAAAAACATGCGAAATATAGATTCGTGTCAAAAGAAAGACTGGTCTTTTCGATGATTGATTATGATAAGGTGGTCAATGAGACATGGGATAGCAGTTCTTTTTTGAAGAAAAATCGGACTCTCTTGTTGATGTTCTATCTATGGATAGAAAGCCAGAATATCCTGGATTATGAGTTCAAATTCATCCATCTGCTTGACTTACTGAAGGATATTTCAGGCGAAGATTCCTACCAGATACAGAAAGACTGGGAATATATCGTTGCAAAAATAAAAAGAGGGGAGGCGCATTTGCTCTCGGAGGGAGATACTTACTATTTAGGCGCATGCACAAAGGCGGCTAATAGCCGTATTCTTCGCGATCAGCCAAAAAGCCGTGTGCTAGCGAAACCGCGTGCTTTTTCGCTTAAACAGCAATACATAAATTATCTCATACAGACTAAGTTTTTAGGAAAAAAGACAGGTACGGAATCCATATTCAAGAAACAGAGGAGGCTTGAAACAGTAGAAGAGGCAGTCATGGCTAAATTCTCTGTATTTTTGGGAAAAACCGATAAGGAAATATTGACAACTCTTGGACAAAAGCTGAACAGAAAATCCAAAAGCTATAAGCGATTGATAGCGAATAGGATTTTAGGGGTGGGAACAGATAGTGTTGAAGAACTGGAAAAGGCTAATATAACGATGAAGGCCATAACCCTTGAGCCGTCGGGGACGCTTACGGAATCCATATCTTTCCCCGCTTTCGATTACAGGGATTTGATTACCCAGGTTTGGTATGATGAAGAGAAGGAAGAAATGTCTGATTTCCACCTGCAACTCGAAGCCAAGAAATTTCTCTTTGTGATTTTCCAAAAAAAGAAAGATTCGAAAGATATTGTGTTTTTAAAAGCGATGTTTTGGAATTTTCCGATAAAAGACTTACCAGAGGCTCGCCGGGTTTGGGAGAAATCCATAGATTGTATAAATGAGGGCAGATATGAAGACTTGCCCAAAATCAAGGATAGCCCGATTGCCCATGTTCGTCCTCATGGAGCTGATTCGCAAGACAAGATAAGGACCCCTCAAGGTAGTTATGAAGTAAAAAGATGTTTCTGGCTCAATGCCAAGTATATCCAGCAGGCCATAAAAAACGAAGGAGATCAAGCTTGATCGATTTTGACTTCTCTGATAGAATCTCCATATGGGAAAGATAAAAGTAGTTGAGTTGTTTGCTGGCGTAGGCGGTTTCAGGCTAGGCCTGGAATCTTCTAATAGCAAAGATTCTGGATATGAAACAGTGTGGAGTAATCAATGGGAGCCTGGTGCAAGTACGCAATATGCTTCCGGAATCTATATTCATGAATTCGGCGTAAAAGGCCATTCTTGCGAAGATATTCAGGAAGTAGTGAAAAATAAATTCCATGAGATTCCAGATCATAATCTCTTAGTGGGAGGTTTTCCATGCCAGGATTATTCTGTAGCTAGAACTCTTAAACAAGCCGAAGGGCTGAAGGGAAAGAAAGGTGTCTTGTGGTGGTCTATTCACGGCATTTTAGAGAAAAAAGGCAGGAAAGCTCCAGAATATCTGATGCTGGAAAATGTGGACAGGTTACTTAAATCTCCGGCTTCTCAGCGTGGGCGCGATTTTGCTGTTATGTTGGCCTCATTGTCGGATTTAGGTTATGCCGTCGAATGGCGCGTGATAAATGCGGCAGATTATGGATTCCCTCAGAGAAGAAGAAGAATTTATATTATAGGTTATAAAAAAGGGACAAAACTATATTCTCATTTGAAAAAAGAAAAAAATAAGGCAGATTGGATATGCAAAGATGGGGTTATTGCCGTGGCTTTTCCGGTTGAAAACAGCACGGACAGACTGTCTGGAACTACAATCGAGGGTAATTTATCGGAGATATCTGAAAAATTCTCATTAGGAAATTCCGCAAAAAGCCCATTTGAGAATTCGGGAGTAATGGTAGATAGGACTTTTTATACGTTGAAAACTGTGCCTAAATATAGAGGCAATATAACAACTTTGGGAGACATAATCGAAAAAGACGAAAAGAAAATTCCGGAAGAATTTTTCATCGACGAAAAGAAAGATTATAAGAAATGGGAAGCCTTGAAGGGGGCGAAAAAAGAAAAAAGAAAATCCAAATCGGGATTCGAGTATAATTATTCCGAAGGAGCCATGCAATTTCCTGATCTGCTAGATAGGCCTTCGCGCACCATAGTGACTGGCGAGGGTGGAAGCTCCCCATCAAGATTTAAACACGTGATTAAAACTTCTTCCGGCAGATTAAGGAGACTGACACCATTGGAATTAGAGAGACTCAATAAGTTCCCGGAGAATCATACAGAGTTCATGAGTGACGGTTCTGGTGGAAAAAAAGAAGTTCCGGATGTAAAAAGAGCATTTATCATGGGCAACGCTCTGGTTGTCGGCGTCATAGAGAGGTTGGGAAAATCTCTGCTTAACTTTACAAAAGACAAATAGTTAATTAGGCTTGTTTCCGTGCATTTGACTCTAAATTATGCTATAATGTGACCATGAACAAGCTAGAAATAATCAAAAAGATAGAGGAGAAGAGGGGCACTAAGGTGATAACTTATGTTACCAGTGATCGTCCTGGTCCGGTTAACGCCAGGGTAGCTATGGATATCATTCCAATAATGAGCGAGCAACTGCGCAAAATCGGAAAAACCGACAAAATTGACTTATTCCTATATACCGCCGGCGGAGACACCATGGTTCCTTGGCGTTTGGTATCAATGATCCGAGAGTATTGCGATACTTTTTCGGTAATCGTACCTTATAAAGCTCACAGCGCCGGCTCAATGATTGTTCTGGGCGCGGATGAGATTCTGATGAGTGATTTGTCCGAGATTTCCCCGATAGATCCATCTACAGCTAATGTTTTCAATCCGATTGACCCGGCAAATCCACAAGGGCGTATTCCCATTTCGGTTGAAGACGTAATTGCCTTTATGTCTTTAGCTAAAGACAAATTTGGTATAAAAACTGACGAAGACACGACAAAAATCTTCAATAAATTTGTGGAGGCTAATCCCCAAATCCATCCCTTAGCGCTAGGCAACGTTAACCGTACACACAATTTGATTCGCCTGATTGCCAAACGCCTACTTAAGAGCCATAAAAACAAAATGAGGGATGATGAGATTGATAAAGTGGTAGAATTTTTCACAGAAAAACTTTATTCTCATCAATATGTCATCGGGCGAAAAGAAGCCAAAGAAGAGTTGGGCGTTAAATCTGTTGCAGAGGCAGATACTGATTTGTCACAATTGATGTCTGATTTGTATGCAGAATATGCCAGAGAAATGGAATTGCAAAATACTTCCTGGAATCCGGAAAACGAACTTGGCGTCAACAACAGCCAAAATCAGAAGAAATATACCATTGCTTCAATAGAAAGCGCCGTTTTACAAAAGAATTTTCACATTACCTTTGAATTCCGCCGACAACAGATGATGGTTGCCCAACCTAACGGTATGCAAATTCCGCAAGATCAAGTAACAATGCGTCCAATTGAACAAGGATGGAAGTAGTTTTTACAACCTTTTAGTCTTAATGCCCAAAAAGCTTGCAAAATAAGGCTTTTTTGGTTTGTTTTACTTCTTCAAATGTGCTATAATGGCGGTATGGAAAGCCAATCAACGTTTAATTTTTTCATAAACCAGAGTAATACATCTACGGTTTCAGAAACCGCCTTAAATTATGGTGGGGTTGTTGTGTCGGTCGGGACAACTAGCTCTTACGGGGAAGAATTTGTCACTTTGCGAGTCGTTGAATCTTATGTAGATCCCAATTCTACCTATTCGGACACGGGGGTTGAAAAAGCTTTATTTACGGCTGGAATGTTAACTCCGCCTTTTATTGGCAGGGGATTATATATCATTCCAGTGACGCAAAGTTTTGCTCAGACAAGCGATATAAATGTTTTTTTAAAGAACCATCTACAAAAATTTGGTCACTTTGTTCAGATAATTTAATTTTATCTTTCATGTCTATAAAACTAAAAAATATCTACATATGCGAAAATGTAATAGTCTCTTTTAACGGACAGTTGAGTTTGATAAATATTACACAAGAGATTATTTCTACTGCCTTTCCTGCTATGCATCCAAAACTTACCGTTTTGATAAGTACGGTAGGTGAAGAAGGTACTTATGGAGAGAAAGTAGAAATAATAAGCCTAAACAATGATGAATCCATTGCCAGTATTGAAGGCAAAGCGGAAATAAAAAGTCAGGGTGGAAATAATTTTTTGGCCAATTTTATAAATGTTATTTTTAAAGAGCCTGGACGCTATTGGATAAAAATTACTATCGATAATAACGTTGTAACCAACGAAAAAGATCATTCAATTATAGTTAAGAAAATTTAATAATTTTATGCCAGATGTCACGAGTATAGATGGAGGAAGTTATAACTCTGGGAGAGAACCGCTAGCAAAATCTCAAGCTGAAAAAGCTGAACGAGGAGAAGCTACTACCGACGATATTAATTCTTATCGTAGAGAATTAAAGTTAATAAGAGATGACGCTAGGGACACCAGAAAAACAGTAACAAGGATGGAGAATATAACTTATCTAGGATTTATCGTTTTGATTTTTATGCTAATGGGATTAGTTTTTGTTTATATTGAATTTGTTTATTCTGGAAGTAAAAATGATGACTATAAATATGACCTATCTAGGAAACTTAGCGATTCTGAAAATGAAATTAAAATCTTAAAAATTTGCTTAAATACTAGTGGCTGGTTAAATCCTCAATGTTTCAAAAATTAATTTTAGCAATGTACCACCTCTATATCCTCAAATGCGCGGATGGGACGCTCTATACCGGGATAACGACCGATCTGAAGAGGCGAGTGGGGGAACATAATGGCAAGGGTAAGTTGGGAGTAATATAATTAATGGATGATTTATAGCTTAATTTGTAGTATATTTATCTAATGACGGATGAAGATATACGTTCATCAGCAATAGATTTTGCTAAGAAGAATAAAGTAAAAATAGCTAAACAGCTGACTAATCCGGCACTGTATTTACCGGATACAACACCGGCTTCTGTATTTATGGCTGGTTCACCCGGTGCGGGTAAAACGGAATTTTCTAAATGGCTGATAGGGATATTGGAAGATGGAAAGGAGCGCCGAGTAATCAGGATAGACGGGGATGAAATACGCCCATTTATCCCCGGATATACAGGAGGTAATTCGTGTTTATTTCAAGGGGCTGTGTCATTGGTTGTAGAAAAAATGCATGATTTGGTTTTACACCAAAAACAAACTTTTGTACTGGATGGAACTTTGGCAAAATATGAAAAAGCCGCCGATAACATTACTAGATCGCTAGAACATAATCGGGTTGTTTTCATCTTTTATGTTTACCAAAAACCGGAGGTGGCTTGGAAGTTTACTCAAGCGAGAGAATCAAAAGAAGGTCGTAACATTCCCAAATCAGCGTTTATTGAACAGTTTTTAGGCGCCCGTGAATCTGTGGATAAAATTGCTCGCGAATTTAAAGATAAAGTCGTCATTTTTTTAGTCAAAAAAGATTTCGAAAAGAACTTAGTTGAGAATGTAGTCGTAGTAGGTAGAGAAGGGGTTTTGATTGACGACCATATACAAGAGCGTTATACTAGGGAGGAATTAGATAAAAAGCTATGAAATTGTTCAATTTTTTCATAAAAAATAGCAAACCACAGAGAACCGGAAGATTTTCGGAGTTTCTTTTGACTGCTTCAAAACAAGAAAAAGAAAAGGTTTTTAAAGAAGCCGCTATTCGCGCGAATGAAGAGCAACAGAAGGTGTACGCTGAATCACGCCTAAAAACAAAGGCAAGCTAGTTTGCTAGGATAAAAAACGATAGGAATTAACCCTGTCGTTTTTTTGTTACCATAATTTAGTAAAAAATTACTAGGTATATGGATATTCCTTTTCTTTTCCAAAATCATTCTGTAATTCTGCAGAATTACAGAATGATTTTGACCAATAAATAACTGCCAAAATTTGCTATAATTTTAGCGATGTACCACCTCTATATCCTCAAATGCGCGGATGGGACTCTCTATACTGGAATAACTACCGATTTGGCGAGGCGAGTGGGGGAACATAATGGCAAGGGAGCGAAGAAGCTCGGGGCGAAATACACGCAAGCGCGCCGTCCGGTGAAATTGGTCTATGCCGAAGCCTTTCCCAATCGTTCCTCCGCCTCCATCGCCGAATCCCGCCTCAAAAAACTGACCAAGCTTGCGAAACTGGAATTGATTAAGAATTGATTTGAAACTGATCAAGAATTGTCTTGTAACTAATTAAAAATCTGCCTACCTTTTTCTCTACCTACAGACTATTCTGTTATTCTGCAGAATAACAGAATAGTCTGTAGCGACTTATAATTAGAACGTGTTAAAATATATTGATGAGCAAGACGCCGAAACAGCTGGAACGTTATTTCAAAGGCGCGGCCAATCATTGGCGCATCGCGATTCTACAAATCGTGGCCAAGGACGAGGGAATTACAGTGGAAGGAATTACAGAAGCGCTCCAGGCGAATTACAAAACGATCTCCCAGCACACCAAATCGCTCGTCCAGGCTGGCTTGCTCAATAAAAACTACCGCGGTCTACAGGTCATGCATTACCTTTCACCCTACGGCCAATCTTTCATTAAGTTCATGAAACTATTCTAATATTCTGCAGAATTACAGAATGTTGACAATTAAAAACATCTGTCCTATTCTTAAAGAAGATAATCACCGATCGTTAAAAGGGGGTGAATATTATGCAAGCGGAAGATATCTTTCGCCAGCACGGAGTTGACCCACAGGCCGGAATGGAAGCTTTGAAACAAATCCTACAACAAGCTACCGGCGGATCTGGGCTTGGCACAGGGACGATTGTCTCTTGCGGTAATTGTAGTGGTACTGGCAGTGATTGTGGCCATCTTTGCCGTGCCTGTGGGGGTGTTGGTAAAGTGCGGATATAACCACGGCACTAACCTGTCCAGTGTAATGCTGGACAGGTTCTTTTTTTAAATCATTTGGCGCTCAAAAAACAATTAAAATAATGCTGTGGATAATCATTATTTTGGTTTTGGCGGAATAGGAATACAATTATCTTAGTTTTAATACATAACTAAAACAGGGATGAAAAAAATAATCATTGGGGTGGTGGTAGTTTTAATTTTGGTCGGGGCGGGCTGGTATGGCTATGGCAAATGGCAGGATGCGATGATTTTAGAGAAGTTCCAAACAGGCGGAGAGAAAGCCCTGACTGGCGAAGAATTCTTGCGCTTGGGTGACATTTTACTCAAAAAATACGCTTCTGACACCTATGGTAGTACCACTCCGGAAGGAACCTTGGAATTATTCGTAACCGCTCTCAAAGCCGGCGATGCTGACCTGGCAAGCAAGTATTTTATCCCAGAGAAGCAGAAGCAAGCTGTTTTAGATATTGAAGAAATAAATAAAAACAACAGAATGGATGCTGTAATTTTAGACATTTCTGGATATGATAGAAAGGCGTGTGACGATAAGAATATCGAATGTACTTTTTCTAGATACTATAAAGATCGTGATGTCTATTCCTTGATCGATTTTATTCTTAATCAAGAGACGAAAGTATGGAAAATAACAAACTGGTAATTTTATTTTCCGTCTGTCTGTTTTTCTTAGCTTTTCCTGTTTTTGCTTACGATAACATTACCACTCATCCGAAAATGACGGAGGAGGTGATTAAGTTGTTCAACCAGACTTATCCTAATCTAAAACTAAGCGCCGAGGAAATTGCCTCAATCAAACAGGGAAGCGCTGATGAAGATTCCGGCGCGCGTTCCGTCAAACATTTCTATGACCCAGTCTATAATCGCGGTATTTTGGGTTTTGAAACTTCCAAAGATTGGTCAAATGACACGCCGGCGCAAGGCGGGTTTGTCATTGGCCCGAACAATATCTTAGCAGGTACAGTCACCTCATATTTTAGCGCTGATTCCGATTATACTTGGGATAGGGCGGTTTTTGATTATGTTCATGGCGACAAAAATAGAGGATTAGAAGCTTTGGGACACGTTGTGCACTTAGTGGAAGATGCGACTGTGCCGGATCATACGAGAAATGATAATCATTTGCCGTATTTAAAAAATACTAGTTTAGACCAAACTAGTCCGTATGAAGTTTATACGACAGATCCGGCTGATTTGGAGGGTTTGGCGAACAAATTAATGACAGCAGGGGAGAAACCAGTTATCTATTCCAGCTTAGGTCAATATTTTGATTCTTTAGCTGAATACTCTAATAGTAATTTCTTTAGCCGAGATACAACTCCGGATAAAAGTACGGAATATAATGGACCGAAAATAGAAAAAGTTGATAATGAGCCATGTATCGATTCTGAAGATGGTTGCTTTTTTGTTAAAGAAAATATCAATGGTGAAAATATTAGATTAGCACTAGAAACTAGAGCTTTGGATAAGAAAACTAATGAAATAATTAAAACTTATTCAATAATGGATAAAAAAAGAACAATCCTCTCTGATTACTGGTCCCATCTTTCCCGCCAAGCCGTTTTAAATTCGGCTGGGGTGATTAAACTCTTTTTTGATCAGGTGGCACAGGAAAAATTGACTAACGCTTTGTTTGATAAAAATAAAAGCTATGCCCAACGCCTAGCCGATTCTCTTCTCGGTCTGGTCGGTTCCGGCTCTTCTTCCTCTACCCCCTCCAATCCTAACGACCCTTCCCTGAAGGACAGTCCTTCAGGAAAAACTGACGAGGACGGACCTAGTGATGACCCGAATTTGCCTAATCCGCCAGCGGACGTTGTCCACACAGAGGAAGCAATTGATGTCTGGCGCGTCCAAGGTTTCCACTCCCGGCGGGGGGATTTTCCGTCCGGCACCGTTACCGCGTTCGGCTCGGCTGGGATTGAATTGACCGAGAAAGAAACTGTTTTTGTCCGAGCCGTGGCATTGGAAGTAACGGACACGGGCCAGATTGTCTTGGATAAAGCCGATGTCGGCTTGTTGACCGAGAAGGGAAAGCAAGGCTTTGGCCAAGCCGTACTGTCTGGCTTCTTCGTCCCACTTCAGTTGGAGGGCGAGACGCATTCGCTCGTAGGCGAGGTCGTTTTCCTTGCCGATGTCTGATCGGCGTTCGGGAAAGCGATACCTGATCGGTTGAGGTTCTGTAGCTGTCAAGGAACTGTCAGGCATAACGAGTGATCCTTTCTAGATATTTTTGACCATCGTATGGATGGTTTAACGCAAACTCTGCTTTTACGTTATAGGTTAAACTGTCATTTGTCAAACCTGAAACGATTGACAAAACAGCCGTTAGTCGTACTATGAAAAGCAGATTTGCCCTTTGACAATTTGGGTGAATAAACGCTGTTTAATCAGCGCACCACTTTTCCGGGAGGTCGTTTGAATTGGTTAAAAGGCGGTATTGGAGGTAAGAGATGCGGCAGCAGAAATACCGAACACTGGAAAGTCGAGGGACCCTCAACTTTACGAGCAGATCGTTTCTGATCTGTCTGGTGCTATATAAAAATAAGCTCGCTTTAGCGGGCTAAAATTTCGCATTAGGTTCAAAGGAAGAAGATCATGAAAAAGCAATGCCTGCTCGTCTGTATCGCTATCCTCCTGTTCGTTTGCTCCTCTGTGTCTATGTCCGCTGTTCCATCCGTGACGATTACCAACGTGTCGGCTTACGGCACATCTGGTTATGCTTCCGGGCAAGTCAGCGGAGTTAGTCCGGTTACGGGCTATTCCGTGGCGGTGTACATCTACGTCCAAGGTTGGTGGAATAAACCCTTGGATACGGCAAGATTATCCGCAGTTGATTCGTCTGGTCATTGGACCTGCGACATCGATACCGGTGGCAGTGATATTTTTGCTACCGGGGTCAGCGCTTTCTTGGTACCGAATGGCACGGTGGTGCCGCTTACTCTCGGTTCTCCGCTCTTACCGACCATCTCAGTATCGCTTGCGACGTGCACCGTCAATCGTGGTCCGGCGCCCAGGTATTTGAATTTCGCCGGGAAAAATTGGTTGGTCAAACGGACTGAATACAGATATGGTCCGGGACCAAACTATTTTACCGATAATGCGGACAATATCTGGACGGACTCGGAGGGTATGCATCTGACGATTAAAAATGATGGCACGTACTGGCGCTGTACCGAAGCGATTCTACAACAAAGCTATGGCTACGGGCAATACATCATTCAAACGCACGGCAACGTCGGCAATATGGACCAGAATGCCGTAATTGGTATCTTTACTTTTGACGCGACGATACCTTATCCATGGAGAGAGTTGGATGTCATTGAATATTCTCGCTGGAACGAGGGAGCGAGCGCGCACAATGCGCAATTTGTCGTTCAACCGTTTGAAGATCCGGCTAATCGCTATCGTTTCGATGTTACCACTGATGCCAACACCGACCTGACTCACTACCTCAATTGGTATGCCGGTTCGGCGGAATTCAAAGTCTACCGTGGAAGATGGATCGGTCAGACACCGCCAGAATCAGCTCTGATTATGAGTTGGACTCGGACGGGAGCCTCTATACCAACACCGGGAAATGAAACTTTTCGCTTCAATTTCTGGCTGTACAATGGTGCGGCACCTTTGGTCAATAATAATATGGAATTTGTCGTGACTGGCTTTCAAGTCAATCCGCTTGTTCCGCCACCTAGCGCCTCGCCGATACCGACCCCTGACCCGACGCCAGATCCGACAGTTCATCCGACACCGAATCCGACCGTCCAGCCGACTCCCGATGTGACGCCCAGCGCCACACCGAAAGAAACGCCAGTACCGACCGAGTCGCGCGTTAATTGGAACGATTACAAGATCATCTACAAGCAAGGATGCGTGCGGTTTGATCCGAGTCAATTTCAAACAGCCAGTGGTCTTATTATTACCATTGGCGGCGATCGGGATACTTTGTCCATCAAGAAAATCAATCCGTTCGCCAAAACGATTCCCAAGATTTATTCCAACGGCACTTTCCGTTCGTTTTATACGGATGCCAACGTGGATGATTTGGAAATCCGTTCCGGCGCCGGAGCTATCACGGCCAGAAACGCGCTGATCAAAAAGATCTACGTGGACGACGGTTTCCGTGCCATCAGAATTTCCAACAACGTGGCGCTGGCTAATTATGAGACCGACAAGGTCGAGATTAAGACCAGCACACACGCTTCGGGCCGAGGAGTCATTGCGATTACAGGTGCTTCCTTATCCGGCTTGCAAACTACGCAGGATATCAACACACTCAATGTGGTGATCAAAACCGCGCGTGGGCAAATTGCTTACGCCGGAATTGCGATTACCGGTACCTTATCCGCCAACAGCCTTGGTTTACTGAATTGTCGCGGAGGAGACATGATCATCCATGATGTGGATGTGACCGGCAATATCGGCCGTATTCTCGTCAGGATTTACAATTCGCGAGCCTTCGGCCAAAGCGGTGGAAATCTGAATGTTGACTTTTTGTCCGCGGGAGATCGTATCAATCGTCTTCATGGCGACTTATCCGTTGTCGGCACATTCGTTGCCGGACAACAAACCAGTACTTACGCTTCCGGACAAGTCTATTTAGTCTCATCTGGACTAAGATACGGCGGGACAGTGGCTGGGGAGATATATTGCAAGTACGATTTTCCCATCATCACCAGCGACTGGGGTAAGGAGAAAGTCATCAAGCGTATCCAGTATCCTGCCGTCGTTGGATTTTCTTCCGTGCCGAGAAGAGGCGATATGGTTAATCCGGTTCGTGGCTATGTAAAAAACATGGTCAATGCCAGTCCGTATTTTGTCATCAAGGTCTACATTAATGTAGGCGATCGTTGGTGGCCGAAACCGACTTGGGCTAATCCGGTAACGCGTATCAGTTCCGGCAACAACTGGTCTTGCTATTTCGTGACCGGAGGCACAGATCAGAATGCCACGGATATCGCGGCTTGCTTGGTGCCAAGTTATCGGCAGAGAACAGCCAAAGATTACGAAGATGAACCATCTGTGGCAGTTGGAGAAGTCCATCGCTAATCGAGCGCTGGCCAAAGTAATTCACCCAGATTGAAATGCTGTAATAGCCGTCGCGCTCCGATTTTTCGGGCCGGCGGCTTTTCTTTTGCAAAAAATTAAGTGCTATAATTATTTCAATGTCTGTAATCTTTTCTTTTCTTAAAAAATACCGGTTTGTGATTTTGGGCGCGGTGATTATTTTGGCGCTAGTGGCGGTAGTGGAATTATCGACGGGGCGGTCGCCGTTGGGACCGGACGGGAAATTTGGCTGGTGGGAAAGCAGTGTCTGGAGTAGTGAGAATTCGCAACGAGTGGCGGATGCTTATTCTTTTTCGCATATTATCCACGGCCTGTTGTTTTATGCTTTTCTCTGGCTGGCGGCGCGCAAGCTTCCGCTCAAGTATCGTTTTTTAGCGGCGCTTATTTTGGAAGCCGGCTGGGAAATTTTGGAAAATTCACCGCTTATCATTAATCGTTATCGCGCGGCGACGATTGCGCAGGGCTATGTGGGGGACAGCGTGCTCAATTCCGTCTGTGATGTGGGAATGGTGGCGCTCGGTTTTCTGTTGGCGCGTTACGCTAAAATTTGGGTAAGTATTGCGCTGATTATTGCAATGGAACTCGGCTGTCTCTGGTGGGTGCGTGATAATCTGACGCTGAACGTACTGATGCTGACTTATCCGGTCCAATCGGTCAAAGTCTGGCAAGCGGAAATAGCACCGAAATAGAAACAGATTTCTTGCTTTTTTAGGCAAATATGTTATAAATAGGAGAGTTGGTCTTATATATTCTTGTTGAAAAGGAGGGTTGAATATGCCAAATGTCGTCATTGTCGGAAAAAGTTCGCTCGGAATCATTGACGAAATTTCCGAGATCGTGGAAAGCCAGGGGGTTCATCGAAGAAATGGTATCATCACCTACAGCCCGCCGATGTGCAGTATTGATATGACGGAAAATCACAATGATTCGCCGTATCTCGTCGTTCGTGATACGTCAGCCAAACGCGCCAATAGACTGGCACGGGCGCTCAATGCGAAGCTGAACATTGATGTAGAGATCGAGGTCCTGGCCGGCTTCATCGCGCGCCGTGGGGAGGTTTTTTTCCAGCCGACCCCGCCTTGTCAAACGGCCGTTTGATTCGCTCTTGGCGTATCATCTGCGAAAACCGTCCAACTAGTTTGGACGGTTTTTCTTTTTCAAATCATTCTGTAATTCTGCAGAATTACAGAATGATTTGTAACACTTGATTTTGGAAAAAATTTACGGAAAACAGGTTTAGAGGTTATAATATAAAAAATGAATAGTTGGCCAAAAAGATTTGCTGATCCGATTTATTGGTATTTTATTGTGATTTTTACCGCCCTGATTGTCGGCTGGTATTGGCCGAACAATTTGGTTTTTTTGGCTGACTACACAACCCTAATTTTGAGCGGGATATTTTTCTTGGGTGCGTTAAAAATAGAAAAAGAAGATATCGCGCGGATTTGGCAACTTAAGACGACGATTATTGTTTTCAATTTACTGATGCTAATTGTCTTGCCGGCGGCGGTTTATTTTGCGGTCCAGCATTTGTGGCCAGCCTATGCCTTGCCCTTGCTGATTTTGGCGTCCATGCCGACCGGTTTGGCCACTCCTTTATTGGCGAGCATAGTCGGTGGGCGAGAAAGCCTGGCGATGACGATGGCGATTACTACTTCGCTATTAGCGCCGTTTACGATTCCCCTCATTATTTATGTTTTAGTCGGTGTCAGTGTTGAAGTGGCGGTTTGGCCGATGTTTTTATCCATTGCGGAAATAGTTTTTATTCCTTTTGCGCTGGCGTGGTTGGCGCGGAAACTTTCCGGCCGGACTTTTCTGCGTATCAAAGGGGGACTGGGGCGTTTGTCCACACTTTTGCTTGGCTTTCTGGTGGCCGGGATTGTGGCGCGCCAGTCAGCGATTATTTTGGCCGGTTTTGATTATAATAATTTTTTCCAATCATTGGGTGCGGTCGCAATTTTAATGGCTAGTTTTTACTTACTTGGTTTTTTACTTTATTACCGCCAAACCGGTCAAGATCGTCTAACCCTGACAGTCAGTTTTGCCAACATGAATTTCACGCTGGCGATTTTTCTAGCACATACTTATTTTCCGGCGCCGGAAGTAGTCATTCCCGTTACTTTAGCGGTGGTTCCCTGGTTTGTTTTTATCGTCTTCTTTAAGTATCTAACACAATACTAATCTGAAGGACTGTCCTTCAGATTAGTATTTTAGTTTGTAGGCTTTTTCGGCGCCGGAGGGGATATCGGCGATTTCGTTGAATTTGTAATCACCCAGGCCGTCGTAATTGTCTTTGACGGCTTTGGTCGCCAAGATATCTCCCGCTTTGGCAATATCTTCGCCTAATTTGCTGGAAGCGTTGACTTCGGCACCGAAGACATCTTCATCGCCGATGCGCAACATCTGACCGTAACCCAAACCGACACAGAGAAGCACCTGTTCAGCTTTGGATTTGGTCTTGTTGTACTTCTTGAGCGCCTGTTGCATTTCTACCGAAGCTTTGATGGCTTTATTGATATTGCGGAAGATGACCAGGTAGCTGTCGCCCTCAATTTTGAGCAAGATGCCGTCGTTATTTTCCAAGATGGGAATAAGTAGACGCTGGGATTCGTAAATAGTCTGGAGGAAGTGGATGATGCCGAATTCCGCCACCCCGCGAGAAAAACCGGAGAGGTCAGTGAACATTACACACCATTCTTCGCCGAATAAGTCCCAGATCCGCTTGTCTATTTTTTTCTTATCGGCTTTTGGCTTTAGTCGTTCGGTAATCAGCTTTTCCAGCCGATCCTCCGAGGCCGAGGTTAAAATTGTCTTTTTGTATGACATATGAATATAGCTAATGGCTAATACTTTAATACTAGACCTTTTCCCAAAAAAGCAAAGGAGACTTTTCTATTTACTGAAAGGGGAGTAGAATTAATATAAATTAGAAATCGACAGGAGTACCTGTCGTCCCGGACAGTCGGTACTCCGACGAAGATCCGGGATCTAGTCAGAATTAATTAAAAATTTAATAAAGGTCTGGATTCCCGTTTTCCAGCCTTCGCATAAAGCTACGGCATGGCACAGCACGGGAATGACAAAAACAAAAACATATGAATAATGTATCCAGCTGGTACAGCACATTAATCAAACCATCGTGGGCGCCACCGAATTGGCTTTTTGGTCCGGTGTGGACTTTCTTATATGTTCTAATCGCCATTTCTTATGGCACCGTGCTTTACAAAGCCATTACCAAACAGATTCCTTGGATTGTCGCTTTACCGTTCGCGCTCAATTTGGTTTTTAATTTCATCTTTACGCCTATCCAGTTCGGTCTGCAAAATAATTATTTAGCCGCCGTAGATATCCTGCTGGTCTTGGGCACGCTTATTTGGGCGATGTTGGCCATTTACCCATACAGTAAGTGGATTGCCTATATCCAGATTCCGTATCTGGCTTGGGTGTCGTTTGCGACTATACTGCAACTGACGGTGACGTTTCTGAATAGATAACAGTAGTCGGAAAGTCTATAAAAACAGGTTTTGCGCCAAAACCACGTCGGCTTGCCGCGTGGATTGGACGCAAAACACCACGGCTGTTTTTATGGCAAAGAGCAGTCCGCCCACTGCTCTAAACACACCGCCTGTTTTTCATCTCCGCGGCAAGCCGTCGGAGTTTTCAAACAGTGCCCTCCAATAAAGCAAGACGCAGATTGCTTCGTCGCTCGAATACTCGCTTCTCGCAATGACCAGAAATAGTAAATGCCACCGAAATAAAATCTCGGTGGCATTTTTTCTGCCGACAGGGGAGGCAAAGCGGGGGCTGGCAATCAGGCGACCTTCTGGTTATGAGCGGTAGTAGCGCTTGTATTGATAAGATCGCCGAAGCTAAAGTGGAAAACCGGATCAGCGCCATTTTTGACGATTTCATACACTTTCAAAGTGATTTTTTGAAAGAACCTGATTCCGGCAATCCGACGGGTTTCGTCCACTGAAACCACATAAGCGGTTTTCCCTCGAAAACGCTCTTCAATGTCCTGTCCGGCTGGTATAGCAACGGTATCTCCGATCTCAAATTCAGGCATGATTTCCCCCCTCCTTATTGAGAAAATCTATCTGGCTAAAGTCTATTACAAACCGACTCCATTTACAACCATTAGTATTAAAAATTGTGCCCTGCCTGCGCAGGCAGGGACGTTAGAGCCCTTGACAGATTGGCGAAAAAGAATAGGGTTATGGTAGATTTGGGCCCAAGGCCAAGGGGGAGTGTACACATGTCCGTTCCAAGAACACTAGTCGAAGTGCGTGGCTGTGGCAATTCAGAACAAAATAATCAGTTTGTGAAATTGATTGCCAAAGCTTTTGATGGCTCAATCACCAACTACGACATTCAGATTTTACCCGGTGGCACCTGGCGCAAAACGGCCAAAGGCGGCGGCTGGCAAAGCGAACCAACAATCCGAGTCATCTTCAGGTTCAATCCTCAATGTGGCGCGCCACGCCCTGGCTATCTCACTGATGGAGAAAAAGCAAGAGAAATGGCTGCGGATTATGCCAAGACATTGAAAGGAATCCTTGATAAGGATACCAAATCGGATCTGACGGTTGAAAGCGGTTTTATCGAATGCCAAGGGGTTATTGAACGTCAGTAGACTTGGCCGTTCTTGTCCATCACAGCTTTCTCTGTAGTGTCGCCAAAGAGTCAACCTATTATGGGTTGGCTCTTTTTTTGTCCATTTTGAGCTTCTAACCATTTCATGGCTCTACTTAGCCGTTTTAGACGATAAATGTATCATCTCCAAAGCAAACTCGCGTCCTAGGGCATTTTAGAGGCTTGTCGCTATAATATGGCCTAACAGAGCCATATATTGGCATTATTTGTCTTATCCACAGCAATTTTAATGTCGTAGAAGAATTAAAGTAGTATAATACGACATATGACACTTCGAACGGCAAAAGCGGGAAATCAAAAACCATGGACACAGGAAGAATTGTCCATCGGTCTTAAACAATTTTTTACCGAACATAGCCGATATCCAACCGCGCCGGAAGTGGATGCTTATCCATACCTACCATCAGCTCGATCAATTGAACGCCGTTTTGGCGGATTGATAAAGCTTCGCCAGACACTTAAGTTGGATACTCAACCAGATTTTAGGAGCGGCAAACATAGCTCTGAACGGGCTCACTTAATCGGTGCGCGCGCTCATGATATGGAAAAAATCGTTTATGAATTTTTAATAAAAAAATTCGGCAGGGAATTCGTCCATCGTGAATACTTTTTCATTGATGATAAGCGCACCAGAGCCGATTTTTTCGTCTATGACCGAGAACAGGGCTTCTGTATAGACGTCTTTTACCCGGCTAGCCGACGCAATTTGAACGGGTGCCTCAATAGCAAGCTGAACAAATACCAATCAGAGAGAATGGAAAAATATCCGGTAATTTTTTTACAAATGAATGAGGAGATTCCGCAGGGAATATTGGATGATTTGATAAAAAATAAAAAGAAAATGCTAGGGAAGAGGCAATACCTGATGGCTTGGGAATCATTCGAAACGTTTTGCCGGTCCAGGAAGCCTCTCTCGATAAGATAGCTATATGTCGTATAAGCTACTCGCGCAAAATAAATGATGTGCGACGTTAGATACTTATCCACAGACGGGTCGAAAAGCCCTCCCCTAGAGCCGGAACAATTAAAAATGTGAAATTAGAAATTAAAAATTAATTCATTAAAAACTAAATAAAAAACGTTATTATTTTTTCGGAAGAAATATTTTTTGAATAATATAGGGAAGAAAAATAGTCCATCTTTTTGATAGTACTCTATCCCCTCCAAAACAAGATCCCGAACTTGATCAGAAATGACACGAAAACAGCAATATGGCAATAGCTTGATAGAATCTATTAAAAAGCAAAACCCGTTTCGTGACGACAGCGGGTTTGCTGTGATCACGAAACGGGCTTGGAACAGGTTCAGTTGGTATTCATCCACTCGATTTGTACCGGCGCGTCCGGGATTACCGACCAGATCCGGCCGAACACATACTTCGGGCCAAGCGATTTCATGTTTCGTACCTTGCAGAACATGAAGTTGCTTCTGGGCAGGAGAAGAAAGTGACGGCGAACCGTATGACAATTTTCGTGTTCTTGATTTACGCCATCACTTACGTTTCTATGCTCATACCAAGGCTTTCCGAAACGCGGGGCGCGTTCTTGTCCAACTGACGCATACACATTGCCAAGAGTTTCGGTTTTAATGAGGTCTCCGCTCTTGGGGATACTTTCCCATAAGAGCTCGCCATCAACGACCACCAGGGTTCTTTTGTCGCGAGGATCAATTTTCAGGACATAGATTTCTTCAGCTCCTGCTCCAGCCATTAAGGAGACACCTGGTGATTTTGACGGTCGGTAGATTTTGGGATAGATAGGTAGTGTTACCTCTACCCCATTAATGAAACCCGGCCTTGCTTCTCCTTTACCTGGAGAATTCTCCAGCAAGTTGTGGAAAAAATACATAATCGGCAATCCTCCTTTGGATTGTGAATACCTAGATTTTCAATACTTTCGTCTGCTTATTACTATACTACAATGCTTCATTATAGTCAATAATGCAGATTGCTTCGGAATACCTCGCAATGACACTCGTATTTTCTTTTTGATTTCCTAAAAGCTAAAAGCTGACAGCTGAAAGCTATTTATGGTTTCGCCTTACAATTAGCCGCTAGGGTATAACCTTTGGCTTGGGCAGCAGCTTCATTATCAAAATAAATTCGGTTGGCCTGTTTAATGTTGGCGGAATTGCACCAGGGGAAATAGTATTTGCTACCATTTTTGGAAGCGGTAATCTTCCCCTGTTCTGTGTTGCTAGTCGGTACTGAAGCCACTGAAGAAATCGCTGCGACCATATCGGTAGTCGAAGGCAAGGTAATAGTTACCGGCGGTTGGGAGGCTTCGAACTTGGATAAACGACCCAAACCGTAAGCCAAGGTCATACCGACTATTACTAGACCGGCAAAGAGAAGTTCTTTTTCGTTCTCGGAAAACCAGGCCTTCCCCTGCTTGATTTTTTCGGTCAAGTAACTTATAATCATACGGTCTATATTTTAACAGGAAAGAAGTAGGAGTCCAAAGACCTTGGAATAGTCCTAAAGTCTATAAAGTCTGAAAGTCCTTAAAGTCGGAATTCAAATGCATTCCACTTTGGACTTTATGGACTTGACGGACTTTCAGACTGATTTGTTTATTATAAATTTTTAATCAATCTTAATCCTATGGCACATCGTAAAGCGGGCGGTACCGCTAAAAACCTGAATGATTCCAACCCGAAATATCTGGGTACTAAGCTGTATGCCGGTGAGACGGCCAAGCCTGGTTCCATTATCATCCGCCAACGCGGAACTAAGATTATTGCTGGCGCGGGCGTAAGCATGGGCAAGGATCATACCCTCTTTGCCACCAGAAGCGGCAAGGTTGCTTTTGGCGACAAGCGCAAATTGGGCTTCAACGGTCAGACCAAGAAATTCAAAACGGTTAGCGTGGAGGAATAGTCTGAAAGTTAAAAGTCCGTAAAGTCTATAAAGTCAGAAAAATAAGATCCCGGGTCAAGCCCGGGATGACAATCAAAAAAATACCTGGATATTCTCCAGGTACTTTTTTGTTAAGAAATATTCTCAATCACGACATTAATGACTGTTTTATGATCTTCAGCTTCAATAGTGAGCTTGTGTTCCCCTATTGTTTTAAGGGCATGAGGAAGATCAAGCCAGTTCGGTTCGATTTTAGTATTGGAAATTTTTTCTATTTCGGCCAGAATCGCTTGCTTGCCGATAGAAGCAAATAGGTGGCCTTCGGCGCTCGCTTTGCCCGCCATTTTGATAATCAGACCATTGAGACCGCTTAGGCCTTTTTCAATCACTTCGCGACGAATAGTCATCGCTTTTTCCGTCTTTTCCATTTCGGCTTTCAGTCGGCCTAAATTAGCCGGGGTAGCCGGCAGAGCTGATTTGCTATTAATCAGGAAATTATTAGCAAAGCCGTTGTTGACTTCCTTGACCTCGTATTTCCGTCCGACATTTTTAACGTCGCGTAATAGGATGACTTTCATACTAGTAACTTTAGCGATTTTTGTTTGTTAAGTAAACCTTGCACATATGTTAATTTAGTGGTAGTCTGCAGGTGGAAAGATCATACTATGATATTAAGGAGTTTATCATGCCGACATATGAGGCCACTGTTACTTTCTTTGCCGGAGAATCCGAAACCAGATCTAAAAGCCGATACGAATTTTTCGCTAAGAATCGTAATGAGGCTAAATCTTACCTTAAAAGAAACAGGGGTAAGAACTTAGGTCCATTGAGGTGTGTCGAATTCGATGCCGGCAGTTTAAAAAGAAAAGTCGGCATGCCAAGATGGAAGCCGATAAAAACAGATTTTGTGCCCTATCCTAGTGGCAAGCCGACGAGGTATTAGGCACAAAATACCGTGGTTGTTTTTCGGAATAGGAGTGGTCCTCCGACCACCCAAAGCACACCGCCTGTTTTTCATCTCCGCGGCAGAGCCGTCGGAGTGAGAAGCGAAAACTTGAAGCTTCGCAAGACCTTTTCAGAATTTTTCGGAGCTTGACGAACGAAAAAGACAAAAAGGTGTACAGTCCCTGTAAGGGATTCAAACAGTGCTCTCCGATAAAAATCCTGCTGTAATCAATTGGCAAAGACAAGGCCGTTCGAGATGGACGGCCTTTTTGTTTGGATTATAAAAACAAGATCCCGGGTCAAGCCCGGGATGACACAAACGCAAAAATACTCAAGCTTAGATTGTTTCGCGATTACGCTCGCAATGACAATGCCTATGTATTTTCCTGAAAGCTGAAACCTGACAGCGGAAAGCTAATTTGCGGCTTTGAGGATTTCTACTGCTTTATCAAATTGCAGGTCTTTGATAGGCAGGGTGGTAGTAGCGGTAACAGCTGGCATTTTGACCGTAACATTCGGTTCCAAGCCGTTTTCCGAAATAGACTTGCCGTTTGGGGTCAGCCACCGCGCGATAGTTACTTTAAGCGATGAATCTTTGGTAATCGGTACCAATTCTTGCACACTGCCTTTGCCGAAAGTCTTCTCCCCTACCAGCTTGGCAATTTTATATTCCGATAACGCACCAGCCAAAATTTCCGAAGCGGAGGCGGAACCTTTATCAACTAAAATTATCATCTGTAATTTCTTATCTTTAAATAAATCATAACCGGCGCTTTTGTAGACTCGTTCGGTGCCGGACTTGGCATAGCTTTCCCGCACCACCACTTTGCCTTCCGGCAAAAACCAGCTGGCCATATCCACGGCCGCTTCCAAATAACCGCCCGGATTGCCGCGCAAATCCAAAATCAATTTATGTGAACCGGTCGTGGCAAATTCTTTAATCGCGTTACGGAACAGATTGGCTGATTGCGAAGAAAAATTATACAAGCTGATAACGAAAATCTTATCATCGGCATTGCGCCCGGTCACGATTTTGGTATCCAAAGTCGGAATATTGATGATCGCCCGGGTGATTTTTATATCCACCGGCATTTTGTCTTTTTCGTGTTGAATAGTCAGTACAACCGTGGTACCTTCCTTGCCACGAATTTTACCTATTGCTTCATCTAAGGTTAGACCGGCAGTAGAAACGCCATCGATTTTCAGTACTTTATCCCCCGCTAAAATTCCCGCTTTCTTGGCCGGCGAATTAGCCAGAGGGGTAATCACCGTTGGTACGTTATCCTTGTAGCCTACTTCCATGCCGACTCCACTGAAATTACCGCTGATATTTTCTTCAAAGCGTGTTTTCTCAACCGGAGGCATAAAAACGGTGTAAGGATCACCCAGAGAATCCACCATACCGGAAATCGCGCCCCAAATCCTTTCTTGATCAGTTATTTTTTTAGTGGTGGTGGCGTGAGAATCAACATAACGGTCATTGATAATCTGCCAGGTTCTCCAAAAAGAAGAAAAATCAGTATTGCTCGGTTGACCCTTAGTGGCATTAATGATTGAACTGGGCAAAAGCAATAAACTGGAAACGCAAGATGAGCCGGTACAATCGCTGATATCAGCAAGGCTGGCCATTTCGCCACCCATTGCTTGCTGACCACGGCCAAAATACCAACCACCGACAAAAGCCACCGCAACAATCAGAAATAAATAACCGGCAAAAATAAACTTGCTTAATTTTGTGTAATGAGGCATGAAATAAAATAGTTAAAAGTTCTTAAAGTCCATAAAGTCGAAAAGTCTATGAAAACGAAGGGATTTTACTTTTGACTTTATGGACTTGATGGACTTTCAGACTGTGTCCATTATCGCAAACTATCCACTTGTGGTCAACTGTTCCGACCGCTATAATTCAAGGTAATTAATAACTTTTAATTTTATGATCAAACAATTCAAATATAAGAACATTACGTGGCTGGATTTGAGTGCGCCGACCGCCGACGATATTGCGGAGATTACCCAACAATTCGGCATTCATCCGGTCGCCGCCAGCGAATTACTCCAACCGAGTCAGCGTCCAAAAGTCGATCTTTATGATAACTTTATCTATCTGGTTCTTCATTTCCCCTCGCCCGATCGTCTGACCAAAACAGAAAACTCCAATAAGGAAGACTTTGAAATTGACTTTGTTATCGGTAAAGATTTCTTAATTACCACCGCCTACGAACAGCTAGAGCCGATGCAAGAATTTGGCAAAATTTTTGAGTCCAATACTATTATGAGCGACAAAAAGGAAATTCATGCCGGTTACCTTCTTTTCTTTATTCTCAAACATCTCTATCGCTCGCAAGAAACCAGTTTGGAATCAATCAATCACAGTTTGAAGAAGGCGGAGAATAAGATTTTCTCGGGCAATGAAAAAGAGATGGTACGCGTTTTAGCCAACATCAATAAAAATCTGCTGGATGGTCGTCGAACACTGAAAGCTCATCAACAAGTGCTGTCTTCGTTAGAAAGCAGTGGGCAAGAATTTTTCGGCCCTAAGTTCTCTTATTATCTGCGCGCCATCATTGGTGAATACAATAAGGTCTGGTATATGCTGGAAAATAGTCGGGAGTTTTTCAGCGAACTCAAACAAACAAATGATTCTTTACTGCAAATCAAAACCAGCGAATCAACCAAAATTTTTACCATGCTGGCTTTTATTACCTTCCCGCTTACCTTAATCGCCACCATTTTCAGTATTGAAGCCAATAATACGCCGTTTGTCAGCTGGCGCGGCGGTTTTTGGATTATTGTCTTAGTTATGATAGCGTTAGGCAGTCTAATGATGGGATTCTATAAATACAAAAAATGGCTGTAATTAAGCTATACAATACCCTAACGAGAGAAAAAGAGGTTTTTACCCCCATTACGCCCGGCCAAGTCGGTTTTTATAGCTGCGGGCCGACTGTTTATTTTTATCCGCATATCGGCAACATGCGCGCCTATGTTTTGTCCGATTCTCTCCGTCGAATGTTTGAATATAACGGCCTCAAAGTTAAACAAATAATTAATATTACCGACGTCGGACATTTAGTCAGCGACGAAGATGAGGGCGAAGATAAGGTGGAAAAAGAAGCGCGGGCGGAGGGAAAAAGCGCCGAGGAAATCATCAAATTCTATACCGACGCGTTTATGGCGGATCTGGCGGATCTCAATATAGAAACGGCGGACACGATTTTTCCGCGCGCGACTCTGCATATTCCCGAGCAAATCGCGATAATAAAAACACTGGAAGCCAAAGGTTTCACTTATCAAACAAGCGATGGCCTTTATTTTGATACGGCTAAATATCCTAAATATACCGAACTGGCCAAACTGGATTTAGCCGGACAAAAAGCCGGCGCCCGGGTCGCGGTCAATCCGGAGAAAAAAAATCCGACCGATTTCGCCTTGTGGAAATTCTCGCCAAAGACTGGTGATGCGCGCTTGCAAGAATGGGAATCACTGTGGGGCTTGGGCTTTCCCGGTTGGGCGATTGAATGCTCGGCGATGAGTTCCAAATACTTGGGCAATCATTTTGATATTCATACCGGCGGGATAGATCATATCCCCGTTCATCATACCAACGAGCGGGCGCAATCAGAATGCGCCAATGGCGAGTTTGTGAATTATTGGTTGCATAATAACTTCATCACCGTGGATGGCGAAAAGATGTCTAAATCGCTCGGCAATATTTATCGTTTGGCTGATTTAACGGCCAAGGGTTTCTCTCCCCTCGCCTACCGTTATTGGTTATTAACCGCGAGCTATCACCGACAAGTCAATTTCACTTTTGACGCTTTAACTTCGGCCGAAACGGCGTATAAAAGATTAATTAATACTCTGGCAGAAATAAAAAATAAAAATGACCGCGCCGGGAAGATAGAGGAAAATTACAAAGCTAAATTTACGGAAGCGATTAATGATGATTTAGATACGCCGACCGCACTAGTAATTATTTGGGACTTGCTCAAAGATGAAAACATTGTTCCGGCTGATAAATTGGCAACCGTTCTGGATTTTGATCGCTTCTTAGGTTTGCGTTTGGCGGAAGCGTTGGAACCGGCCGACTTGGATTTGCCGGAAGAAGTGAAGAATCTTGTTGCCCAACGCGAAATCGCCCGCCAAAATAAAGATTACACCAAATCTGACGAACTACGGGAAGAGATAAAAAGATTAGGCTACACCCTGGATGATACTGACAACGGACAAAAAATAAGGCTTAATTAGCACTATCCACAAGCTTTCCCCCAAATAATCAGAAAACCGGTATTTTCCCGGTTTTCTTTTGTGTTAAGATAAAGCCACTATGGCGCAAACTACCGCTAACTTAGTCAAAAGTCCCTTACGCATTCCCCCGCACGATACGGAGGCGGAACAGGCGTTATTGGGTTCGATTATGATTAAACCGCTGGCGCTGAATGAGATATCTGACCTAATCAAGCCTGATGATTTTTATTCGGAAAAACATCGGCTGATTTATCGGGTGATGGTGGCACTGTTTGAAAAAAGCGAACCGATTGATTTAGTCTCGGTTACGTCAAAATTAAAAGAAGAAAAGAATACCGATCGAATTGGTGGGTCTAGCTATATTGTGGAATTAACTAATCTGGTACCCTCAGCATCCAATCTCGCCCATTATGCCGACATCGTGTCCAAAAAATCCGCTCTGCGCCGATTGATTGATTCGGCCGAAAAGATTCTGGAACTGGGCTACAATGAGCACGAAGATCTGGATATCACTTATGACAAAGCCGAGCGCTTGGTCTTCAACCTGGCTTCTGTCAGCAAAAAAAATTACCGCCCGATTCGCGATGAACTCACCGAAGCCTGGGAGAGGTTTGATAAGCTACGCGAGCTCGATACCGGTATTCGTGGCGTGCCATCCGGTTTCAAGGAATTGGATAATAAGTTGTCCGGTTTCCAAAAATCCGATTTGATTATTTTAGCGGCTCGCCCTTCCGTCGGTAAAACTTCGCTGGCGTTGGATATCGCCCGTCACGTGGCGGTGGATAAAAATATTCCCGTCGCGATTTTTTCGCTGGAAATGAGTTCGCAACAATTAGTGGACAGGATGTTGGCCGCGCAATCCGGCGTAGATTCCTGGAAATTGCGCACTGGCCGTATCAATACCGACGAAGAATTCTCGCTCTTGCGCGATGCGATGGATACTTTATCCAAAGCGCCAATTTTTATTGATGACGAATCTTCCAACAACATCACTAAAATGAAAAGTGTGGCGCGCAAGATTAAAGCGGAAAGCAATTTGGGTTTGATTATCGTGGATTACCTCCAGCTCATGGTACCTCGGCGCGAATCCGATTCCATGGTGCAAATGGTGACAGAAATCTCCCGTTCGCTCAAGGGTTTAGCGCGCGAATTAGAAGTGCCGGTTATCGCTTTGTCTCAGCTCTCCCGCGCCGTGGAACAACGTGGTGGCAAACCTAGGCTGTCTGACTTGCGTGATTCCGGTTCTATTGAACAAGATGCTGACGTCGTAATGTTCATTCATCGCGAAGACAAAAACGTGGAAGATTCCCCGCGCAAGAATATCGCCGAAATTCTGATTGAAAAGCACCGCAATGGCCCTACCGGCACGGTGGAACTCTTCTTTGACGAACAGCGTGTCTGCTTTACGACGTTAGATAAGAATGACTTCGGCGCGTTCTAGTCCCTGGTTTCATTCCCGCGGAGGCGGGAATCTAGAATTAAACAACTCAACCTGGATTCCCGCCTCCGCGGGAATGACAATACAAAAAAATACTTGCCCCGTTAAAAATAGAGGTAAAAGATGAAGATGAGCGGGTTAAATAGCAAAAATATCTGGATATTAAGATGAAAACTATTAGCAAATAAATTTTTAATGGGATGGCTAACGACAATACTATCGGTAAATTGGTAGAAATATTTTCTCGCTTGCCCGGAGTTGGTCCGAAACAGGCCAAACGTTTTGTCTATCACCTGCTGGCGCAATCACAAGGTTCGCTGGATCATTTGGCGCGTTTGGTCAGTGAGCTGAAGCATAATATCCATCAGTGCGAACGTTGTACGCGCTTTTTTACCGCCAGTGAAAAAACTTCCGCCTTGTGCGATTTATGCGGAAACCAAACACGCGACAATGGCACTTTAATGATCGTGGAGAAAGATATAGACCTGAACAATATCAATCAGCTAGAAGTGTACAACGGCCAATATGCGGTTTTGGGCAATTTGATTCCCATTTTGGAACCAGCGCCGGAACAACGGATACGCCAGCGCGCGCTACTTAATAACATAGACTTCCGGGTAAAAAATCATCAGTTGAAAGAAATCATCATCGCCATTTCCGCTACCCGCGAAGGTGACAATACGGTGGACTACTTGAAAAAACTCTGCCGGCCATATGAAGAAAAAGGGGTGAAGATTAGTATCCTGGGACGCGGGCTCTCTTCCGGTACGGAAATTGAATATACTGATTTTGATACAATCAAAAATGCTTTGATTAATCGTCATTAAAAATATTTCTGGCTCCGCCGGTTTTTTCAGCCTTTCCCTCGCCAAGCACAGAAATAATCCCAGCGGATTATTTCTTCCGCTCCGCGTGGCCGTTTTGCCCTTGCTCTGCTGAGCATAAATAAGGGCAAAAACCCTGCCGGCCACCGCTTTGCAAGGCTTGGCGAGAGAAAGGCTCTATAAAAAATACTAAATACAATAACAAAAAAACCGCCCGAAGGCGGTCTTTTTTTACGAAATGGAAGTGATTTTAACTTGGACGAAGGGCTGGCGATGACCGGAAACTTTGTGTTCGCGGACTTTAGCCTTGTAATGGACGATGGTTACTTTCTTGCCTTTGCCTTCAGTAATGACTTCGGCTGAAACCTTGGCGCCAGCGACAAACGGCGTGCCAACGGTCGTTACCCCGTCTTTTTCCACCAAGAGCACCTCGTCAAAAGTGATTTTGTCGCCTTCTTTGACTAGAGCAAGCTTCTCAATCTTAAGAACGTCCCCTTCCGAGACCTGGTATTGCTTGCCACCAGTTTTGATTATCGCGAATGTCATGATGAGGAAATACTAGCTTATTCCAGGGAAAAATGCAACCCCGTAGTAGATTTTGGCATTGGCTTAAAGCCAGGCGTCTACGACGCGATGCCAAAACTCACTACGGGGCAAGAAAATAACCCCAACTGCCTTAAGAACAGCAGTTGGGGTTATATATTTCAACACATCTTACGTTTTGCGGCTCAGCTTAGGAGTTCTGAGGCTCTTTCCGCCAAGCGTGAGCGAACACTCTTGGTGAAGGTCAGGTGGCCGGCAATAGGATCGCCCTTGAACTTTTCGCCGGTCATAACCAGGCCATTGTTAAAGCGATTCAGAAAACGGCTGTCAATCTGAGTCGGATCGCCGGTGATGATAACGCGGGAATTCTCTCCCGCCCTGGTGATAAGCGACAGTATTTCATGAGGAGAGAGATTCTGACATTCATCAATGATGATGACCGTGTTATTGAAAGTCGCGCCACGGATATGCAAGATGGGACTAAACGCCCACATCTTATTGATGATCATATCTTCCAATGTCTGAACCGATTCGGTGTACGGACAACCATTGGCAGCCATATCCAATTGGCAAAAAATTTCCACGATCGGCTGCATCCAAGGACTCATCTTCTGTTCGATATCGCCAGGCATGAAGCCTAAGTCTTCCCCCACTCCAACGGTCGGCCGGAAAACTTTGACTTTCATATCGTCGCGATGACGAGTCAAAATGTAGGCGGCTTGGACGGCCATGAAGGTCTTGCCACTGCCGGGTCGACCAGAAAAAGTGATGATGTCTAGATCGGGTCGCATCGCCAAGGTGAAAGCCATGGCTTGCTCAAGGTTTTTGGGCGGAAGAATCGGCATCAGCGAAGATGACTTCCGGCCAGCAATCCTTTTAGTGTCTTCGGCTGACAGATACTTGGGGATCAGGAAAAATTTTTCTTCCCTGAACATCGCCAATTCGCACTTGTGTTCCACCCAGATTTCCAGGCATTGATTGGGAAAAAGTTCCGGCAAAGTTCCACCTGCGGAGTCCTTGAGCTCGTCATATTCCAACGAGCGGACATGAAGCAAGGTCAGAATGGCGGTATCCTGCGTCGGCAAAACCAATTTTGCCCGACCAGTATAGAGTTCGCCAGAATCGGTGATCTTGCAGTTTTTGTGATACCGTTCGGCATCAATGCCTTCGGCGCGCGCAATCAGCAAGAAGGCGCTATCCTGTGTCAGCAGAATGACTTTTTTGCCGGGATTGTCCAGCACTGTTTTTCTGGCGATCGCCATGATCCGGGCATCGGTCTTGCGATCAATGCCATCGGAAAGATATTTCCAGTCGTCTTCATGGAAAGGGACGAAGAACATCTTGCCTCCACCCTTTGTTGCGACGCCAGCCCTGATGACTTCAGCGCTTAAACCATTGTTGGTCAGCTCTTCGATCACTCGAATCGCTTCGCGAGCGCTGAAACCGACGTTACCTTCGCGAATCTTAAGCCCGTCCAATTCGTATAAAACCGGAATAGGCAGGATCAAGATATTTTTATCTAGCAGGTTGATAGCATCCGGATCATAGACCAGAACGCTAGTGTCTAAAACATAAATCTTTTCTTGACTCGGTCCGTCAGGCATAAGAAACCTCCTCCAAAATGTAAGATGGTTGTGAACGAACAATTTTACTGACTACAATATAGTCCTTTAAAGACAGGCAAGCAAGATTGACTAAATGCCAAAAAATGCTGTGGCAAAGCCATCTTTTGCTATTCTTCCAGATTCGGCTTTTCTAAAATTAAAGGCTCCATTCCCCCGCCGGTTTTAGTGATGCGTAGGACGTCTTTGTCCACTTTTTTGAGTTCTTTGTAAGCTAGATTGTACTGATTGACTGTGGTTGTGAGCGAACCGCCCAGTTTCTTGTAATAATCCTCGTAAGCCACAATATGCTTACCCAAGTCCTCTACTCGCTCGCGTATCTCTTTGGCCGATTCCTCGATCTGAAGCGCGCGCAAGCCTTGCAGGACGGTTTGAAGATAAGCCAAAAAGGAGGTCGGCGAGACGATAATCACGTGCTTCTCCCGGAAAGCGTAATCAATCAAATCGCGCGTATTAACCTTGACCGCACCGACGACTTGCGACACTAAAAGATCATAATAAATCGCTTCGTGCGGGATGAACATAAAAGCAAAATCCATCGTGCCCTCGGACGGCTTCACATATTTTGACGTTTCATCAATACGCAGTTTCAAATCGTTTTTGAAAGTTTTTTCCAACTGCTCTTTGATCGCCGGATCGCGTTCATCCACGATGCGGTTGTAATTTTCCAGCGAAAATTTGGAATCAATCGGAATGATTTTGTCTTTGACGTGCACCACCGCATCCACAATCGTCCCGTCTTTGAACGGATACTGCATCTCAAAACTGCCCGGTGGTAAAACATTCTTAAGTAAAGTTTCTAAATAATATTCGCCCAGGATTCCCCGCTGTTTCGGATTTTTGAGTACGTCAGAAAGCGAAGCGAGTTGATCGGTAAAACCGGTCACTTGCGCCACTTGTTGTTTGTTGGTCTCTTCCAGACGCACCAGTTTTTCTGTTACTTCGCGCGACAGTCGGGCGAATTCGCCAAACTGTGCCCGCACTGATTCGCCGGATAATTTATTGCTTTCATTTAGTCGGCTGTCCAGCGTCTTGGTTAGATTTTCAATTTGATTTTGAAGCAAGAGAAGCGGTTGGCTATTTTGTTCGGCTGATTTGCTTCGAGTAAAACGCACAATCAAAAAAGCGACAAGCGCGCCGGCCAAGACACCGGCAAAAATATAGAAAAAGATAGCTTGACTCATGGACCCATTTTAGCAAAAAATACCCGAGGTGTCATCCCGGACTTGATCCGGGATCTTGTTAATTTAAAACCAAACATTGATGTGTCATTGCGAGACGTACTCGACGAAGCAATCTGCGTTGAACCCTTGATGCAGACTCAGATTGCTTCGGATTACCTCGCAATGACAATACGGAACGAGTCTGAATATCATGCAATTCCAATAAAAAAGGGATCCGCCGTTGTGTTGGCGAATCCCTTCGGTGTGCATTTTGCTGTTGGAGGATATCAGTGATGAGTGGTCAAAGCCGCCCAGTTGTCTTTCGGCCGAATAGCTTTAGAGCCCTTCTGGCAGAGCGGGCACTCAGCCGGTTCCCACATGGACGCATGATAGTTGATGAGCGCGATGATTTTCTTCCCGCCGATTTCTGTCAGTCCGGAACGATTCACCAGGACCAAGAGATAGGGCTGGACGATTCCTCCGGCCCTGGTTACGGCATCAGAAGTCAATTCCACACTGCCACCGGTGGACATGACGTCTTCGCAAAGCAGAACCGACTTACCGTCCATATAGCCCAGCTCCTCGCTGTTGAAAACCATCTGTTTCTTGCCGGCGACTTCGTTTTTGGCTGGCGAAACAAAGAGACAGGCGCGATTTCTGGCGATGCCGATCTGCCGGCTGATCATCTCAGCGAGCAGAGTGGCGCCAGTTTGTGGTCCAGCGACGATGTCTGTGATGCCGAGATCGGCGACTTCGGCAAAGTAGAGGCGCATCAGATCGAAACCTGCCGCCAGCATCAGCACCCGATCGGCAATCAACGGCCGGCTGTTGAAGAACAGGTTGGAGTGTTTGCCGGAAGTCAGTTCGGCATGATAGTCTTTTGGACTTCCGCTGTAAATCCACAGCGCCCCCTTTTCTTCATACTGCTCAATCCATTGCTGTTCATTGTGCGTCATAATCCTTTTACTCCTTTCCTCGTTAAGATTGAGTCAGACAATCATTGATTGCCTGACAATATTCACGCGCGGCGCGTTCGGCGGCCTGATAGTATTTTTCATCCCCCACCGGTTTGGCAAAGACGACAGCCCGGGAGATATTGATAATCATCCCATCGCTAGTTTCAGCCCGACCAGCCGCCACCGTCTTCACTAGATCACCGCCTTGCGCGCCGATACCTGGAATGAGAATCGGCATCTCGCGCACGATTTGACGCACCTCCTTGAGTTCGTCAGGAGCTGTTGCCCCGACAACTACACCGCAATTACCGTTCTTGTTCCACTTGTTGGCCACCAGATGCGCGATGTACTTATAGTAGGGAGTATATTCGCGCGGGACACAGCCATCCACGAAATCAATTGCGCTTTGTGTTTCAGCCACACCCGGATTGGATGTCCGACAGAGAATGATACAGCCCTTGTCCTGGTAATCCAGGAACGGCTGAAGCGCGTCCCCACCCAGATAAGGGCTCAAGGTTACGGCGTCAGCCTTGAAATAGCCGAAGGCCATTTCCGCATAGCACTTGCTCGTGTTACCGATGTCGCCCAACTTGGCGTCCAGAATGACGGGAATGCCGGTATATTCGAGATGAATGAACTCGGTGAGTCGGTGCAACGCCTCAATACCGGCCGGACCGTGACAAGCGAAAAAGGCCAGATTTGGTTTGTAAGCGCAGACCAACGTATGAGTTTCCTTCACAATCGCCCGACAAAATTTGAACAGTCCTTCGCCCGGCTCTTGAAAGCCGGTAATTGACCGGACCTTCTCCCATTCGGGATCCAACCCGATGCAGAGAGCGGTTTTGTTCCCTCGCCATCGGTCGTTTAACATTTCTATGAAACTAGCCATAAATCTCTCTCCTCCTTTGTCAAACAGCAAATTTTGGCTTAAAGCCCCTTCATCTAGTCTCAAATTGCCACAAAACAGGCAAAAAAGCAACAGTAAGAAAGCTTTCAGCTGTCAGGTTTCAGCTTTCAGAAAAAACTAAAAATGCAGATATTAAATCCGCATCTTACTTTTGGCTTTTAACTTCTAGCTTATAACTTACTTCGCGTATGCCTCTGCGTCATCAAATTTAATAGAAAGCAAGCGGGACATGCCGTCATTACCCATCGTCACGCCATAGATGATGCCGGCGCGGGACATGGTCTCGCGATTATGCGTAATCAAAATAAGCTGGGAGAATTTGGACAAATTCTCAATCATATCGCCATACTTGCGGGAATTGGCTTCATCAAGCGCCGCGTCAGTCTCGTCTAAAATTAGGAACGGTGGTGGATTCACCTGCGACATCGCAAAGAGAAGCGCGATGGAAGTGAGCGCCCGTTCCCCGCCCGACAACATCGCCAAACCTTTGATTTTCTTGCGGGGCAGATTGACGTTGATTTCTATCCCCGCCTTGCTTTCCTCTTTTGACTCGTCGAAACTTTGAGCGAAGGTGGTGGCCAAATCGCCATTATTCTCTTCTTCCTCCGCTATTGCCCGACTTTTCTTAACTGGCGCGATAACTTGCAAATCAGCATTTCCGCCATCAAACATTAGCGCGAAAAACTTCTTGAATTCGGCATTGATTTTCACGATACCATCCTTGAATTCGTTATCCAACCGTTCTTTCAAATCCTTAATGACAGTTTTCAAATCTTCTCGGCTCGCTTCTAAGTCTGTATATTCTTTTTCCAAAAAGGCGTCCCGTTCCGATGTCTCTTTGTATTCGGTCAGCACATCCCCGCCCTCCACCCCCATATCTTCCAACCGAATCTTTAGGCGCTCAATTTGACGTCTTTTAGTTTCCTGCTCTCCCCGGTCAGCCGAAGAATCGTAGTCAAAAGCCAAATCAAAATCGGCATAGCGAGCAATTTCCTGATCCACCAACACCGTACCCTCTTTCACTTCGTTTTGGAAGGCTTGTGTTTCCAATTCCAGCCTCTCTTCATGGGCGCGGATAGTCTCCAACTGCGAGCGTAATTCGCTCCGCCGACTGCGCAACTCAAAGACTTCCCGTTCCGCTCCGCGCGTCGCCTCTTTAAGCTTTTCAATTTCCCTTTTTCGTTCACCCAAGCGATTCTGGGTCATTTCATCTTCTTTCACCAAATCGGCTATCTCGGCCGCCAACTTATCTTTATCCGCTTTCAATTTATCCACTTCCGCCCGAACATTTTCAATAGAGTGGCTCTTAGTCTGCAAATGCACATTTTTAAACCTATCCAAAATAGAGCGAATCTGCTTAATGATCCCCTTCACTGATTCCAGATCCTGGACCGAAGCGGCTTCCGCCAAAAAAGTATCCAGATTAGCGATGATTTTTTCCACCGGCGTGCGGTCAATAACCGTCGTTATGGCTTCTTCCATCGGTTCCAATTTCTCGCTCTTGATTTCAATCATGCCCTCCAAGCGTCCCAATTGCCGTCCCAACTCGTCTTTGGTATTCCTATTCTGGCGCAACTTATTTTCCAATTCGGACAACTCGCGAGATTGATCCGGCAAGATTGCGTGTTCTAACAGTGCCTCCGCCGAACGCAATTTCTCTTCCACCGCGCACAATTCCGTCGCCGGCTGATTTTTTTCTTTTTTTACTTTCTCGCGAAATTCCTCCAGATATTTATCCTCTTTTTTCAAGTACTCCAAATAAAGCTGTTTCAATTCCCGGCGTAATTCGTCCGCTTTCTCAATTTTCTCCACCTGCTTCTTCAAGAATTTGAGATGTGGCGCGATTTCTCGGCGTAAGGATTCCACTTGCTTAATATTCTCTTCCGTCTTATCCAATTTTCGTTCGCTTTCCTCCATTTTCCACTGATACAAACGCAGACCGAGCGCTTCTTCAATCATGGAACGCCGTTCATAGATATTGCTATTCAAAATCCGATCCGCTTCGCCCTGACTGATGATGTGGTGGCCGGTTGAGCCAAGCGACACGGCCGAGAGAAGTTCATAGATGTCTTTGAGACGCACTTTCGTACCATTGACGGAATATTCATTGTTGCCATCGCGGAAAACTTCGCGCGTGACTACCACTTCGTCATAATCAAAGGGAAATTTTTTGGCCGAATTATCAAAAATAATAGAAACTGAAGCGCGATTAAGACGCGCGTTATCATTACCGCCGTTAAAAATCAAATCTTCCCCTCGTTTCCCGCGCAATGATTTAAGCGACTGCTCGCCTAAGCCCCACCGGAACGCCTCCGCCACGTTGGATTTGCCGGAGCCGTTCGGACCAACAATCGCCGTAATTGGCGCCTCAAAAGATAACGCGGTTTTCCGCGCAAAAGACTTGAAACCAGCGAGCTCCAGCCTCTTTAACATTCCTTATATTATATGGCGAAAAAAGTAAATCACCAAGTTTTTTTCAAAAAAAAACGAGGTCCGACCTCAAAAATCCAATACTCGAGGTCAGACCTCGTTTTTCCCAAGGAATTCCTAAGGTTCCTAAGGTGACACCTTAGTTAGTCTAAAAAATACCCCGTTCCGACAAACTTCGTCGAAACGGGGCAGGGTTTTCTGAATCACTGATTAAACCGATTAAGCCAAGAGAATCTGCAGTTCTGCTTTCGGAAAAAGCGCGGCGAATGACCAAGTGGTAATATGAAAACAGGGATGATCATTGCTGATTCTGGCCAGCACTTCTTTCGTCTGGCGGTGCCAGCGCGGATCGCAAGGTTTCATTTGCAACGGATCATTTTCGTGCCAGCAAGCAACTGCCTCTTCTTCCGTCAAAAAAAGAGCAACGACATCATCAGTCCCGTTCCGCCAATCAACCTGCAATGAGTCCGCCAAGGATTTCTCCTTGATGTTTCTAGGCGAATACAATTGCAACCAGCCTCCCACCGACAGCATCGGGGCTTGTCCTCCCTCCGATCTCTCCGCTTTCAGATTTTTTTTCCTCGACCGGATTTCTGTGAAGTGAGATACATAATCCGCTTCTTCTGTCTTGTTATAAAAAGCCAGAAAAACAGAATTCCTAGTTACCGCCCAGAAATATTTAAGCATCGCCTTCCTCCTCCTTGGAATGAGCACAAACTTCTGTCTAACTTATACCACTTTTTCGTAAAAATAGCAAACAAAAAGGCCCGCGGGGTTTTAACCCAGGGGCCTTTGAGAATGAACAGGTTGCCAGTCGGCAGACGAACTACTTAATGCTAACAGGCTGGTTTTCCAGCTGTGCCCGAAGTAGTCTGATTTCTTCAATGATCTCTTGACGCCGGATCATTCCGCGTCCGCGCCGACTTACGTATTGGCTGGCGCAAACCGCGAGGGGGAGAAAACGATGAGCAATGATATCGGCCGCTTTGTATTCCCCGGCATCCATTTTTTCCACTATGACATCGAGTGTGAGATCAATATCTTCCACCCCCAGTTTTTCCGCCTGGTCGTAGTGGCCGGCCCGCAAGAGCTTGGCGAAGTAAAATTCCTTCTGCTCTTCACAGGGCAAACCAAACTCCAGGGCGACTTCCGCCAATCTTTTGTTTCCAACCAGTTTTTCCGCCATGAACTTTTCCGCTTCTGCCTTTTTTTCTTCCGCGGTAATCGTCCAGTAGCTGTTTAATCTCTTTTCATCAAAATGACTGGAAACTAACATGGAACGAAAGATTAGTTTTGCCACTTCTTTACGCATGATAACTAACACGAACGGCGCGAGGTATGTATCCTCCAGAAAAGAGAGGGATTCGCCCTCCTTGGCCTTTTTGACGTAAAGCGAGTGCAGAGCAAAGATTGTCTCGTCCGGTGCGATGTGCATCATTAGATTCGGACATCTTCCAACGATGAAGAGCAATATACCGCCTTTACTGCATTTCTCTGCATCCATCGTGGCAACCACATACAAGAACGCTTGCTTAGCCGCCTCAATGAGCTTGTCACCACTCAAAGTAGTGTAGGACAACAAGAATGTTGCCCACAGGTTGGTCATCAGCTCTTTCACCATGATACTTCTCCTTCTGGCGCTTTAAGTCCGCCGACTCTTTTTTCAACGACCAAGGGTCGTTTTGACTCTTCTTATATTATAGCAGAGTACATCCTATTTTGTCAACCTGCTCTCAGTGTCATTCCCGTGAAAACGGGAATCTTATTCGATAATTTAATAAGATCCCGGGTCAAGCCCGGGATGACACAAAATCAAAAAATACAGGGAACTTAACCCTGCATTTCTCTTTTAACTATTAACTGAATGGATTAGAAACTACACGTTCCAACGTTTTGTTTCTAATCCATTCTTAGCTGCTTCTTGTTCCGCTTCCTGCTTAGAATGACCATCGCCTTCGGCGATTTTTTCTTCATCCAAAAACAGGCCGACGGTAAATTTTTTATTATGATCCGGTCCTTCCTCACTCAAGATTTTATAAGAAGGCGTAATACCGGTAATTTCTTGCGCTTTTTCCTGGAATAAACTCTTAGCATCCTGCCATAATTTGTCCGCTACGATTTTCTCGGTAAGCGACAAAAGTTCGCGGGTAATAAAATCCCGCGCCGTGTCATAACCCTGATCCAAATAAATCGCGCCGATTAGGGCTTCGATCGCATTGGCCAAAATAATCTGTCGCGCTCGGCCGGTATCTTTCGCTTCGCCTTTGGACAAAAGCATATAATCATTCATCCCGAGTTGATTCGCCACATCAGACATTGTAACGGCATTGACCAGCGCCGAACGAAAAGCGGTCAGCTCCCCTTCCGGTGTCTTGGCATATTGATGATAAAGATAATCAGTCACGACCAGTTCCACCACCGCATCACCCAAAAATTCCAGACGTTCATTGTTGTCCAATTTTATTTCGCGATGCTCGTTCAAATAGGAACGATGAAGAAAAGCTTGTTTGAGCAAGTCTTTATCTTTGAAAGATATTTTTATTTTTTCTTCAAATTTGTTCAGTTCCATTTTTTTGCATTGTCATTCCCGCGGAGACGGGAATCTAGGTTTTTATTTTAAGAATCTGGATTCCCGTTTTCACGGGAATGACACAAAATTAACTTCCCACTATTATCTTTATCCCTTTCGTAATAATCGGCAGAATATCATCATAAATCTTCAAGTCCGGAATTTCAGCGAGCGGAAACCACTTCACATTATCCAAACCGCCTTTTTTCGCCAGGGCAATATCTTCCGGATTATCCGCCTTAGCTAGAAAATAAGTTACTTGCTTGCGCAATTTACCTCGTTCCGGATCCGACGCGATATATTCATTAAAACCGAGTTCCGTCTCCGGACTAATATTCAAATTCATTTCCTCCTTGATTTCCCGCTTCACCCCCTGCGCTACACTTTCTCCGGCTTCTATATGTCCCTTAGATAAGGTCCAGTAACCGAAAACGTCATGGACTAGGCCCAAATTGAAATGGCCATCTACCTCGGCATACACGACCGCCCCACCTAGCTTATCAATCGGCATTTGGTCATAAGGCACGTCCTTGATCCGCTTTTTCTTAGCCGGAATATCGTCTTTGCCCGGTTCGCCCATTTCCTTGTAGACCGCGCCCAAAACGCCATTGACGAAGCGCCCGCTGTTTTCCCCGCCAAAAGTTTTGGCTAACTCAATTGCCTCGTTAATCGCCACGCGCGCCGGCACTTCTTTTTTGTCGCCGAACAAAAGCTCAAAAAGTCCCATGCGCAAAATATTTCTGTCTACATTGGCAATTTGATTAATCGGCCAATCTGGCGCCGCTTTCTCAATAATATTATCCAGTCTTTCCTTATTCTTAACCACGCCAAAAACCAGGTCTTTGACAAAGGTCATATCTTCCAAACCTGGCGCGTATTCTTCGGAATTCCGGCTAATCATTTCACCCACATCTCCTTCATCATAGTCGTTGAAATCCCATTCAAAGAGGGATTGCATCGCCAAACTCCGTGATAAATGTCGATTAGCCATGTGTGTTAAGTTTCAAATTTCAAAAATAAGTGTAAAATACTTCTACCCAAACATTTCTCCGCTCGCCTACTTCTTACCTTCCTTTTTAGTCTTTTTGGCGAGTTTAGCCATGATATCAATCGCCTTTTTACCCCGATAAGTACCACAACTGGCGCAAGCGTGATGACGCAAATGAGACGCGCCACAATTGGAACATTTGGACAAGTTCTTATCTTTTAAAGCGTGATGAGAACGCCGGTCGCCGGTCGTTGCTCGTGTGTGTCGCATGCGTATAACCATAATGGGAATATAATACTCTATTTGACTCTTAAAAGCAAGGGTTTATTCTTTTATGTCATTCCCGTGAAAACGGGAATCTAGGTTTGTATTTAGTAATCTGGCTCTGCCGGTTTTTCAGCCTTTCTCTCGCCTGCACAAGTAAGGCTTTTAGGTAATTTCGTCATTGCGAGCGGAGCGAAGCAATCTGCGTTTGAATTTGTGTTTTGTGTCATACCAGCGAAGGCCGGTATCCTGACCCGCATTGTCATTCCCGCGGAGGCGGGAATCCAGTGTGCTAGTTTCAGCCAGTGGCTAAATTCTGGATTCCCGCCTCCGCGGGAATGACACAAAAAAACAACTATGCATTTAAAAAACCAAAAACCCCACGAATGCCGGGTGGGGTTCGTGGGGGGGGGAGATGAATAAGCGAAACATGTTCATTTTGCGAGCTCTGTTTCAACAACTCTTTTCAAATGTCCGCTCATCCATAAAGGATCGTGACACTCAACAGGATGATGAGTTTCAGCCTCGGCAAGCGCTTTCTCAATTGGCCCAAAATGATCGAAGAGCGCCAAAAAAGCTTTGATCCGATTGGCACGCATTTCTTCATGCGCCTGTGCTGCTATCATCGCCGTCTCTTCAGCGGCTGTCATCTTAATACCTCCTGCCATTTTCTCTCTCCTTTCAACAAGATTTACGTCCTCTTTCTTTCTACCACTCCACTGTATAAAAGTCAAACCAACCTCCGTATAAACGATTTCCGATGCAGGGCGCAGGGGCCATGTTTTTTCAGGTCGGCAATATGCTTAGCAGTGCCATAACCTTTGTTGTTTTTGAGATCGTAATGCTCGATTTTTTCTGCGAGCGCCACAATCTTAGCATCGCGCGAAACTTTAGCGGCAATGGAAGCGAGAGAAATAATCAGTTCCGATTCATCACCCCGAATGATGCTTTGCTGACTCGTGTATTCTTTGGGCGCGCGAAGCGAACCATCAAGCAAGACTAGGCAATCTTCGGCACTTACCACGAGATTAGTTAGCCCTTTGGCAATCGCCATTTTGATTGCCCCGGCAATGCCAAACTTATCAATCACTTCATTGCTTTCAAAAAACACTCCATAGTTCAGCACCGCCTGATTTTTCAACTCTTTTATTTTCTCAAAATATTCTTCCCGCTTTTTAGGCGACAATTTTTTAGAATCTTTCCCCGGCGTGAAAATCGCTTGCTCTTTCAGCTTCTCATATTCCCCTGTCTCCATCACCGCAATCCCCACCGCCACCGGCCCGAGCAAAGGTCCCCGTCCCACCTCATCTATCCCGATAACGTATTTCGTCGCCATTTTTATAGTTTAGTCTATAGTATTTTAAGTATCTGATTATTTTAATTGTTCCGCGACCGCGGAACAATTAAAATAACTTCAGGCTGTCATTTATCCACCAAATCAAATTTTTGTCTCAACCACAAATCGTTTTCTATCGATTCTATTGTCATATAGATGATATTAGAGTTCAAGTGGCGATCGCTTTTCATCAAAGTAATCAATTCTTCGCATTCATAAGGACTGATCCATACGCTATTCTGCAACCTGATGAAACCGAGAGAAGTAAGCTGGTAACGGATCAGATCTCTTTCTTTTTTCCGTTTTTCTTCTATATCAAATACTACTACCCGATATTTTCCATCCCATCTTTTCGGATTAATAATGCTTCTGGTTTCTAGTTCCTCAAATCTCTTGCCACCTTTTTCTGTCAAACTGATCATTCCATAATTGTCTATCTTCAGCAGACCTTTATCGATCAAACGCTTAGCAACATTATTCAAATAATATTTATCTAATTTATTTGGTTTTTTCTTTTTTGAGTATAGGTATTGTATGGCATTTGGGGCAATCATCATTACCGACAATAAGCCGGCTAATTTGACTGCCGCCAATACAGCTTCTTCTTTACCACTCCCCCTCTGTCTATTTAACACTTCATAACGCATAGCATATTTTATTCCTTTTATATTCTAGCACATTATTACTTTCATTATTTTAATTATTCCGCGACCGCGGAACAATTAAAATAAATGGGAAAAAGCTGAAACGAGAGAAGGACAGAAAGAAAACAAAAATGCCGGGGAACGAGAGTGAATACTCGTTCCCCGGCAAGGGCAATGAACATAATCAGAATCCGGAGGCGGTGGCAGATGAAGAAGCGAGATCTGGAGGTAATTCCATCCCGAAGCTCAATCCGGTATTTTTGAAGAAAGATTTCAGATTTCCTAAAGAAAGTCCTCCGAAACCAACCCCCTTCATATCGAAAAGATCGAACTCGGACATCTTAACCAGGTCAGCCACAGTGATAATCCCATGTTCGCAGAAGAAAGCTTTCCATTCATCGGAAACCGGCAAGACGTCGGTCTTCCACCTAAGCACCATTTTCAGTCTCTTAGCTTCATATTCCTGGCTGTTATCAAATGGTACCGGAGAAAAACGCCAATTTGTGCCCTGTAAAAAAGCAAATTCAACAGGAAAACCTTTCTTGCGAAAATAGATAGAAAAACCGCGGACATCCATCAAAACCGAACCGAAATTCGGAATGATATTTTCACAATCAATCATCAATTCGCAGAATTCGCATTCTCTCCCATCCGCGGGCGTCAAGAAGGAAACGTAATCCTCCTTCCAGCCCACCGGTTTGACTATTACTTTCTGCCAGTCGGGGTCATTGAGGTATCTTTCTTTTTTCAGCTTGAGTGCCTGGAAACCGTGGCTGATGCATTGATCTTTCCAGGCCGAGGGAAACAAGTGCCACATCATCTGATCAAGAACAAACATCAGCACAGCGATTTTCTGCTGAAACGCATGCACCTCGAACTTTTTCTCGACCAACACTTCCTGCTTGTCAACGATCTGTTTCTGACTCATTTGAGTCCTCCTCGGGCGTTGCGCCCAATAGTATTTAACTAGCCACCCTTACGGTAGCGTTCTGTCTTATAGCTTACTATATAATGGTTTATTTGTCAATGATACGGCCAAAGGCGTGATTTGGTATAATTGAGCCACTAAATATGCCTGCTAATTTCGTTCATCTGCACACCCACAGCCACTATTCCCTCTTGGACGGGCTGTCTAAAATCAAGGCGCTCATCAAAAAAGCCAAGGAGTTTGAAATGCCCGCCATCGCCCTGACCGATCACGGCAACATGTACGGCGCGATTGAGTTCTACAAGAAATGCAAAGAAGCGGAAATCAAACCGATTTTGGGTGTGGAAGCCTACATGGCAACACGCACGCGTTTTGACAAAGAACCGCGCACCGATGCCAAGCGCTACCACCTCACTCTGCTTGCCAAAAATAATATCGGTTACAAGAACCTGATTAAGATGGTGACTAAAGCCAACTTGGAAGGTTACTATTACAAACCGCGTATGGATTGGGACTTGCTTACTGAATATCACGAAGGCGTCATCTGCCTATCCGGCTGTTTGGGCGGAGAATTGTCGCGCTTACTCTGGAATAAGGACTACGAAGGCGCGCGAGCTTTAGCCAAAAAATATCATACCCTTTTCGGCGAAGGCAATTATTACATTGAAATAATGCATCACCCAAAATTGGAACGGCAATTGGAAATCAAAGCCGAACTAATCAAGCTGGCGCATGAACTTTCCATTCCCCTTGTCGCCACTTACGATTCGCACTATATCAATAAAGACGATAGCCGAGCGCATCAGACTCTAATCGCTATCCAATCACAAACCGACATTGAAGATGCCAAACGTGTCGCCAATTCCGTGGATGATTTTTCTTTTATCTCACCCGCCGAAGCCGAAGAATTTTACGCCGACGCGCCGGAATCGGTTACTAATACCGTAAAAATTGCCGAGCTGTGCAATGTGGAGCTCGAGCTCGGCAAATGGACTTTCCCGAACTTTCCTATTCCAGCCGGCAAAACTTACGAGCAAGTCCTGCGCGAACATGCGGAGAAAGGTCTCGCGGAATATATCGCCGAACATCCCGAACGCGCGGAAGAAGCGACTAAACGCGTCAATTACGAATTGGATGTCATCATCAAAAAAGGCTACGACGTTTATTTCTTAGTCGTTGCCGATTTCATCAACTTTGCCAAAAGCCAGGGTATTTTCACCAATACCAGAGGTTCGGCCGCCGGCTCACTCGTTTCTTTCGTCATTCATATCACCGACGTCGATCCGCTTTATTACAAACTGCCTTTTGAGCGCTTTCTTAATCCCGAACGTCCCTCTGCGCCCGATATCGATATGGACTACGCCGATAAACGACGCGACGAAGTCTTGGACTACGCCCGCAAAAAATACGGCTTGGAACATGTGGCGCAAATCGGTACTTTCGGTTCCATGATGGCGCGAGGCGCCGTGCGCGATGTGGCGCGGGCTTTGGGTCATCCCTACGCACTCGGCGATCAGATTTCCAAACTCATTCCGATGGGCGCGCAAGGCAAACCAATGACGATTGATAAAGCGATGGAACTGACGCCGGAATTGGAAGAAATGTACAAAAAAGATGCAACCGTCAAAGAAATTATTGACTTGGCAAAAAAAATCGAAGGTTGTGCGCGTCATATTTCCGTCCACGCCGCCGGTACAGTGATTTCACCAACCGCCCTCACCGATTTCACACCTATTCAATACGATCCGAAGGGTGGCAAGGTTATCACTCAATATGAAATGCACGCCGTGGAAGATGTTGGTTTGCTCAAATACGACTTTTTGGGAATCAGGAACTTGTCCATCTTGGAGGACGCGATAAAAATCGTCCGCAAGATTACCGGGCAAATTATCGATATTCAGAAAATACCGCTGGATGATAAAAAAACTTTTGAGATGTTAGCCAAAGGCATCACCATCGGTCTTTTCCAATTAAACGGTTCCGGGATGACCAAATGGCTTAAAGAATTGAAACCGACGACGATTTTTGACATCAACGCCATGGTGGCGCTTTATCGTCCGGGTCCAATGGAATCCATTCCCGAATACATTAAACGAAAATACAATCCGAAATTGATTAAATATCTGGATCCGCGGATGAAAGATATTTTGGATCAATCCTTCGGCGTAGTCACCTATCAAGACGACGTCATGATGCTCGCGATTAAGCTGGCCGGTTATTCGTGGTTGGAAGCCGACAAACTACGCAAAGCGATGGGTAAGAAAATCCCCGCCGATATGGAAGCACAGAAAGGCAAACTTCTAGAAGGTTTCGTGGCGAATGGTTTGACCGAAGCCAAAGCCAAAGAGCTATGGTCTTTGATTGAGCCTTTCGCCGCCTACGGTTTCAACAAAGCGCACGCCGCGAGCTACGGACGCGTCGCCTATCAGACTGCCTATATGAAAGCCAATTATCCGGCGGAATATATGACGGCGGTACTTTCGGCCGAATCCGGCGATGTGGAAATGATTGCGGAAATTATTGGCGAGTGCAAAAAAATGGACATTCCTGTTCTCCCGCCGGACGTGAACGAAAGCTTCGGCAATTTTGCCACCATTAAATCCGGCCAGGGTGACATGTCCTTGCTGACCCCGCTCGCGGCCGAATTGGCGCAACGGCAGAATTATGACCGCGACACTATTCGCTTCGGCCTTTATACAATAAAAAATCTTGGCGAAGAGATTTCCGATGCCATCGTGGATGAACGCAAAGACAAAGGTCTTTTCACTTCTTTCACCAACTTCTTGGAACGCATCCAGCACAAGAATATGAACAAGAAATCGCTGGAAGCGCTCATCAAAGCCGGCGCCTTGGATTCCCTGGGTGAAGAACGCGGGACGATGCTTGCCAATATGGATGAAGCGCTCGCTTACAATAAAGAAGGGCGCGAGGGCAACAAAAATCAAGCATCCATCTTCGGCTTATTGGAAGATAAAGCGACCATCCCGAAATTGACGCTCAAAAAATCCGACCCGGTCAGCGAGAAAGAAAAATTGGGTTGGGAAAAAGAATTGCTCGGTTTGTATGTTTCCGGGCACCCCTTGGAAGCCTACAAAGACAAATTCGCCAAGTCCGAACTCAATATCAAAAAAATCAAGACTCTGAACGACGGCCAGCCGGTCGTCTTCGGCGCCATCATTGAAGACGTGCGAGAAATCCTAACCAAGAAAGGCGACAAAATGGCTTTCGTCCGCGTCTCCGATTTTGGCGATTCGCTGGAAACCGTTTTCTTTCCCAAAGTTTTCGCCCAATTTCGCGCGCAGATTATGCCCGATCAATGTCTGGCGCTCAAAGGGACGGTTTCCATCAGAAATGGCGAACCGAGCGTGCTGGTGGATGCAGTAAAAGAGTTATAAAAAATCCGCTGAACGCGGATTTTTTTAGATAATCTACGGACGATAGAGAGGATAAGTGATAACCTTAGGCACTCCATTTATATTCTTTACCTTGAAACTAAATTCTGTTTTAGTCGGTTGATCTATTTCTGAAGCGCCGCAACAAGGTCCCTGTTTATATAAAGAACCGTCTTTAGAGGTAAATTGAACCATAAATTCATAAGTGCCATCATCAAGATATTTTTGACTGATAACATTTCTTATTTTTAAACAAGTACCCACCGCTCGACAATAGTTTTCTAAAACTTTAGCATGATTACTCCTATATCTTTCCTCACTAAATTGAGCGATAAACTCCCAACCATCAATTTTTCTATCTCCTAGTTTAGACTCTTGAAATGGTTCAGATAAATCAATTAAGCCAACAGCGCTATTGTAATTACCAAGGCTTAAGTAGTTGAAAAAGTTAATAAGAGTTTGATTGGAAGAAGCATTAATAATATTTTCACATTTAGGCGCTGGCTGACAACCTTTGGCGTCCTTGCCTGGATAAACAATTTTGCCGTTCGAGCAGAAATTGGGACTAGGCGGCATCAATTTAGGGCAATCATCTATCGTAGAAGTAGCCATTTTCTTGTCGCATAGATTGTCTTTGGAGCAACTAGTTAGCAAATGACAGATTGGATTGGAAATAGGGCTATCCGGTCCAGCCATACCACCGCAAGAAGCGACAAAATTTGCTTTCGAGTCATAGAGATAAGACGGCGCGTCCATCAGATCTAAATCGTAGGTATTATAATAATTGCCACATTTATGGACGGATACTCTAGTATCATACTGACACGTCTTAACCACAAAATCCGGCACAGTCGAGACTGGCTTTCTTGCCAACAAAACAGCAATCCTAGCTTGTAAGGCATAGATTTGCTGCCAAAGATCACTAATAATAGAGGCATGAGAAACAAAAGGGACAACGACTAATGCACAAACGACTACTAGGGTGATTAGATATTTTTTCATAGAGTTGATAATTTATAAATAATCAATTATTCTCCCAATCCATCATTACCGTATGGAATTAAAACTTGTATTTCTTTGATTTCAAAATTAACTGGGCACATTATATTAACCGGACCGGTACTTTTGACTAGCTTGACCTTAACTTTTTCATTAAGATAATTATAGATAAATGTTTTTGTCGCCATTGTTTCCGGGATGACAGTAGATTTAGTCACATCATCGGCTACAAAACAATAACCGCAAGTACTGCCGGGTCCAACACCATAAACATCCTTGCAGCTTTTTATCGTCCCAGTCTGCCACGCAGAATTTTCCCATATTTTGCACAAATCTTCTTTAGCACAATTTTTTATGTTTTTGCAATCCGGAGTGGAATCAGCCGGACCATTCGGGGTCAATTCTCCCCCGCAATAACCGAGATACTTGCCATTATTATCGTAAAGAGAAGAAGCGCCATCCATCAGATTATCAGCCTCGGCAACATACATCTTATCACACCGACGCACCGACAGATATTTATTTTCTTCGCACATTTTAGCCACAAAATCCGGCACGCCAGGTAGTTTCGGCGAAGTATTCCAATTCAAAAATAAAACAATCTGTTTACCGGCATCTTGGAACCAAAGCTTAATTCCGTCAAAGATTGAAGCCTGGGAAACAAAAGGGATAACAGCTAAAACGCAAACGATAAGCAAAATAATTAGATATTTTTTCATATAATATAGATTATACCATAAAAAAACCGGCGGATAGCCGGTTTTTTTATGATTTACTGATGATAAGGCGGAAGGGTCATTACCTTATAAGAATTGTCGTCTTTCTTAACAATGAAGTCAAAATCAGATAAGCAAGATTTAACGGTCGTATCAGTATTCTTTATGCAATATTCCCCGGTTTTGGTCGAAGGATCTCTCAACCTAACGGTAAAGACGAAATTATCGCCATCTTGAATGACTTTTACCACCTTATTTATCTTCAAACACTGAATCAAACCACAAGCTTTTTTTAACAAATTAAAGGAATATTTTTCTGCTGGTGAAAAGCTTTTCAGCAAGTCATAACTGCCATCATAATAACCGGCCGCTTCAGCATATTTACCATCAGCCAACGCGCTCAAGAAAGAAGATAAGACCCGGTAAGCTTTCATCTGCTCCACTGATGTGGTTGCGTTACCGCCAAAAGCTAATTGGCACTTCGGTCCCAATTGACAACCCCGAATATCCTCCCCGCCATAAATGATTTTGCCGTTCTTGCAAAAACCAGGAGCGGGCGCAACTAATTTAGGACAATCCGCCGGGGCGCATTTAAATTGACAATTCGGACCAGTACGATTAACCCAGCGACCATCAGGACATTGTTTGGCATCTTGAGCGCAAGCTCTGGGTGTCGTAGAGGAGACATCTTTGTTTTTATCAAATACTCCCTTTGTTTGATTCTGAAAAATGTTTATTTTTTGCCAAAGATTGCCAAAAATAGAAGCTTGAGAGACTAAGGGTACGACTACTAATAAACAAGCGACGATGGGAACAATAAAATATTTTTTAGACATAATTTTGATAATTTAATAAACTAATCTAACTTAATTTATTCTACCATACTTATTGGACTGAGAATATAAAAAATGTTATATTATTGTGGATTATTTTCAATTTCAAGTATTTTAAGGCCTTATCGTCTAACGGTTAGGACATTGCCTTCTCAAGGCAGTAATCCGGGTTCGATTCCCGGTAAGGTCACAAAAGTAAAAAACCGGTTTAGGCCGGTTTTTTACTTTTGTGACCTTAAGCAAGCCAACTGCTTGGCTTGCGTCCGGGAGTCGAACGCCGGAGCCATATTTTTTCAGCAGAAAAAATGGGCGAGGCGGTGCCCAGCCCGAGGAGTGCGACGGCACGTCGAGAGGCGCGGGAGATTCCCAGTAAGGACCGGACTGAACTGCTTCAGTTCGTTTTGCGTTTTGTGAAAACGGAAGCATATTTTTTCAGCAGAAAAAATGGCTGAGTCCGGGTCTGGAAAATTTGTTTTTGACGAAAAACAAATTATTGTGGACCACAACATTTTGGCGCAAAGCGCTCCATAAAACCTGGATTCCCGCTTTCGCGGGAATGACAATACCAAACACAGATTGCTTCGTCGAGTACTCCTCGCAATGACCCCACTCCGCCAAAGACTACGCGGGGCACAGCAACAAATTACTAATTACCTCCTCTGCCACTCCTCGTCCTGCCTTACCAACAATTCTTTTCGGCGTTCTGGTTCGGCCATTATCCGCTCCACTACCTTTTCCATTCGGGCAGATTGGGAACCTTTGATTAAAATCGCGTCACCATACTGAATCTTGTCTTTCAGCCAATCCCCTGCTTCCGTTGATTTATTAAAACAGAAAATATTTTCTTGAGGAAAACCGGCCGCTAAGGCTGCGTCATAAGCAAATTTGGCGCGCACACCAACCGTCAAAATAAGTTGGCAAATGCCGGCGGCCAATTCGCCCGCCCGCTTATGCGCTTCCGCCGTATAATTGCCCAATTCCATCATATCGCCCATCACCAGAATCTTTCTAGCGCCGGCCGGTATCGTAATTTTGGCCAAAGTCTGCAACGCCGCTTCCAGAGCAATCGGCGAAGAATTATAAGTGTCATCCAAAATAATGCTCTGATTTATCCCGGGCACCAAATGCAAACGGCCGGGTGGTGGTAGATGCTTTCCCAAAGTTTCAATAGCAGTCACTAAATTGACACCTTCGTAAGTCGCCACCGCAATCGCCGCTAAAACTGGATAAACCAAGTGTGTGCCTACCGCACCATAAACGCGCACCGGCACATTGCTACCTTGCGTATTGACTTTAAAAGCAAAGCCGACTGGTATAGATAAATCATCTTTTTGTTCATACATAATATGATCATTCTCAGCCCGAATATCCGCCGTCTCACTGAAACCATAAGTAATGACTTTGGCTTTTAAACGGCTGTGATACGACATAATATTGGAATCATCGGCATTCAAAATTACCAAACCGGTAGCCCGTACCGATAAGGGCAAAGACATTTTTTCCTCAATGACTTGTTCTTTGGATTGGAAAAATTCTATATGCACCGGCACATCCGGCAAGCGCGAGACAATGGCAATATCAAATTTAATCCGTTTAGCGACAGATTTAATATCGCCCGGCCTATCCGCTCCCACTTCCAACACCAGCCATTCCGGATAGTCATTATCTAAGAAAATTAAAACTAAACCGCGATAAAAAATCTTCAACCAGCCTAACGGATTAAGCCAAGCGGAACTGGCACCGATAATAGTCAACGGCACGCCCAGTTCGCTATTGTAGCTCTTTTCACTTTTGCGCACCTGATATTTAATGGCTAAAATTGCCGCGACTGCCTCCTTGGTACTGGTTTTACCGACATTGCCGGTTACCCCCACGATTTTAGGGCGATATTTACGCAAAATAAAGCTGGCCTCCCAAGATAAGATGATTAAAACGATGTATTTAAAGAGGTTTTTCATTGGCGTGTTTTTAGGATTTAGAGTTTAGAATTTCGGATTTCCGCCTCGGCGGTTAGCGGTCGGGACCTAAACAGCGTGTACGCTATCGGTCGGGCGACCTAATCGACGATTACATCAACGGTCGGGAGGAACACTATAATAGTTTAGCAAAAATTTGGTCAGATCCATAAACGGATCAGTTAAGGTCTCTGAGGCATACTGGACATTCTTGGGATATTTGATAAAGAGAAAAATCAGATATTGCGGTCGAGAAGCCGGGAAATAACCGAAAAAGGAATGCAAATAGCGGTCGGGATAATATTTTTTAGTCGTGGGATCCACCATCTGCGCCGTACCGGTTTTAGCGGCAATACTCATATGCTCCATTTTTGCTTTGCCATTGGCCAGTTTATTGTCAACGACTGATACTAGCATCCGAGTGATTTCCTGACTAGTCGTCGGTTTCAACACCTGCGCTTGAACTTCCGTCTCCACTTTAGAGCGTAAGCCGGTCTTATAAATTTTTTCTTTTACCAAATGTGGCCGAATTAATTTACCGCCATTCGCCAAAGAAGCCAGCGCGCGCGTAATTTCCAACGGCGAAACAGAAATACCTTGACCAAAGGAAGCAGTAGCAAATTCGATATCCTGATTGTTATTCAAAGTTCCCAACAAGCCAGTCGCTTCATTGGCCAAATCAATGCCGGTTTTGGCTCCCAAACCAAAAGCTAAAAAGTAGCGTTTAAAAGCGGTTTTACCCATTTTAGTTTCCACGAAAGTCACGCCAAGATTCAGCGACTGATTGAGCACTTCCTGCATGGAAACTACTCCGCGCGCCTTGCCGTCATAATTGCAGATTTCTTTTTTATTCAAGGTCAGACAACCGGTATCATTATAAGTAGTGGAAGCCGTCACTGCTCCCGCATCCAAACCGGCGGCCATCGTTAAGGCTTTGACAATTGACCCCATTTCATAGACATTTTCCACTAATGGATTGGCGAGCGCCGACAAATCAGTCTGCTTTTCGCCTGGATTAAAATTCGGCAGAGCGCCTAAAGCGATTATCTCACCGGTCGCCGGCGCCATAATAATGCCACCGATCATTTCCGCCTGGTATAAGTCATTGGTCTTAATCAAAACTTTTTCCAGATAATTCTGTACCGTTGGTTCAATCGTCGTAACAATATCCCCTTCAATGGCGACGCTGGACGTGGCCGAACTTAAATTTAGCCCGCGAAATATTTCTACAAAGAAATTAGCAAAAGATTCATCATTATTGCGCGATAAAAGAGAATCATAAGAAGATTCCAAACCATAGCGACCGGTATAATCATCACCCTGATAACCCATCAGACCAATCGCGTGCGCGGCGCGCGTGCCGGCCGGATAATAACGCCAACGTTCTTTGACGGCGCTTATGTTTTTCAACTTCAAACCGACAATTTTATCCACTAAAGTCTGACCAACGCGACTAGCAATTACCTCATAGGGGTCATTTGTTTTCGCCGCTTTAGCAAAAAAATCAGTTTGTTCCAATTCCAAACCGGCCTCGGTAAATAAGGAGGCCAGTTGACTGTAGGTAGTTGAAGCGCTAGTTGTTAACTTGGGATTTAAAGCAATGATATACCCCTGTTTAACCGTCGCGGCGGAAACCAGATTGCCGTCTTTGGCGGAAAAATAAATATCGCCCCGATCAAAAGAACCGCCAGTTGGCCTGGTATATTGACGATCCGCTTGGTCAAGATAATAAGAGTTTTTTACAACTTGCAAGAAAAACAACCTGGTTAAAAGAAAACCGGAAAAAAGCAAAACAATAACAATTAATATAATCAGACGCGCCCGCGAATTAAATTTCATCGTTAACAACAGATAAGGTGACCCGCTGGTTATCAACTACCGCATAATTCTGTCCACCCGTCACCATTAGAAACCCTAAGCTGGCTGCATAATCAGTCGTTATTTGGCTTTGCGTAATGCCCAGATATTCGGCTTCCAACGAAGCTACCGTCGTCTTTAAATCATCGATTTGGGCGATGGCTTTTTGACTATAAGCAATATTGAAAACGGACAAATTGATGAAATACAGATAAACTACCAACAAAACTCCCGCCAACGCCAAAAAGGCATAGAACAAGGTTTTTTCCAACTTCAAATCGACAACTTGGGCATTTATTTTGTTGGTCATGGTATTAAATTTTTAATTTTTAATTACTAATTTTTAATTTTTTTATGATTCTCAATTGCGCGCTGCGCGCTCGCGGATTGGCTATTATTTCTTCTCTTGTCGGTTTGATCGCCTTCTTAATCACCATCTCACCTTGTCCACTTCCCGTTATTCCCTTCATAAAATTCTTAATAATCCGCGCCTCTAAGCTATGAAAACTGATTACCCCTAATCGCCCACCCGGTTTTAAACTTTCAAATGCTTGTTCCAAACCTTGCTTGAGCGCGCCTAATTCGTCGTTGGTGGCAATCCGGAGGGCTTGGAAGGTTTTGGTGGCAAAATGCAAGCGTTTTTTCGTATACCAAGAGGGAACAGCTTGTCTGATTATTTCTACCAACTCCCCTGTCGTCTCAATCTTCTTTTCCCTCCGCGCCTTCACGATCGCTTCGGCAATTTGTCGGGAAAAAGTCTCCTCGCCGTAAGCAAAAATGATATCGGCAATATTGTTCTCATCCCAGTCATTGATGATTTCTCGAGCCGTAAACGGCGCATCTTTGGGATCAGTCGATAAGGTCATCAGAAGCGGTTCATTGGTCTGGAAGGAAAAACCACGGCCGGAATTCTGGAGCTGTTCGGAACTGAAACCAATGTCCAGAAGCACACTGTCAACTTCCCCTATTTCTAATCCCGACAAAATGGATTTGATATTCCGGAAATTTCCTTTGGCGAGTATCACTTGGCAAGGTAATCCGGATAAGTTCTCTTCAGCCTGCTTGAGCGTCTTCTCATCTTGATCAATGCCGATGAGTTTACCCGTCTGACCTAAATGTTCGCCTAATGCTCGTGCATGTCCGCCCAGTCCAACCGTGCCATCTACCAAAGTTTCTCCTTCTTGCGGATTAAGATTTTCTATCGTCTCTTTTAAAAGAACAGGAACGTGCATGGACTTAATTAAAAATTAGCAATTAAAAATTAAAAATGAAGAATTCGGGAATCTTTGTTTTTGAATTCGCATTTCATTTCTAATTATTAATTTATAATTTTTAATTGTTTTAGATGACTCCGATCTCTCCCAGTTTCTCCGCCAAGGTATCGGCCTGTTTTTCCACCCGCTCGCTGTATTCCTTCCAATGCTTTTCATCCCAGATTTCTGCCCGTTCATTGATACCCACCACGACGACCTTGCTTTTCAACTTGGCAAAATCCTTGAGAAAATCAGGAATCAGCACTCGGCCTAACGCATCGATTTCCGTTTCTACCGCTCCGCCAAAAATAAAACGATTGAAACCGCGCGCATCCGCCTGACCATGAGATAAGGTATCCAATTTATCAGTAAATTTCTTCCACGACTCCAAAGGATAAATAAACAAACAATTATCCAGACCGCGCGTGACGATTACTTTCTTACCAAGCTCCTTGCGAAAAGCCACCGGAATCGCAATCCTCTTTTTGTCGTCTATGGAATGTCTGTATTCGCCGATCAACATAAGATTCAGTTATCAGTTACAAGTGTCGAGTTTCAAGTAAAAAACAAAATTTAAGAAATTCTATTTGAAACTCGTAACTCGACACTGTTTATTGGATTAACCACTTTTTACCACTACGTTAATATTATAAACCACTTTGCCCCACGCAACAACAAAGTTATCCACAGTCCTACACTAAAAAAGCCTTATAGAATAAGGCTTTTTTAGTGTATAGATACTTTTTCAATAAGGAAAAGGATAATTAATAAAACAAAGGGCTTTGACGATTTTATTCGCCAAAGCCCAATTTGAGATAAAGAACTATTTTCCTAATGTCTGCAATATAATCCACCTAATATCATCTGCTATTTCAACTTCCCTTTCTTTGGGAGTTTCTAATGTTACAATTTCTACCCCCTTAGGAATGTACCGCCTAATGCCGCGAAATTTGTCGTTTTTAGAAAATTTTACTAAAGGACTTTCTACCACTCCAACCTTCTTATTGGCGGCATGAACTACGGTTCCATCCCCCGTCGCAATGCCAACATGACCAACACCATCAGACAAATTGCAATCATAATAATCTATCCATCCGGAAACAAATATGACATCCCCTGCAATTAATCCATCCAACTGAACGTCTTCACCTAAAGTTCGTTGTTGAATAGAGCGTCTGGGCAACCAAATACCTCGCTGACCGTACAACCACTTAATAAGGCTGGAGCAATCTACTATGGAAGGAGCTTCATATAGTCTGGCCCCGCGACGATATCGTGACAATCCGATACATTTTCGTGCCAAGCTTATCAAATCAACTTCTATCTTTTTGAATCCCTTCTCCTCCAACTTTGCCAGTGCTTCTTGGTCTGAGATCGGTAAACGCAATAAACTAAAATCAACTGCGCAACGATTCCCCACTGCTTGGTATTCCATAATTCCTCTCCTTTTTAGATTGGTTTAAACAAAAAAGACCCCTTAGGGGGTTATTTTGTTTATTTTTTAGATAACAAAAACACCCCTATTCCAAAAAGTAAGGAAAATACTGGCAAAACCTGACCAAGTTTGTATTCTCTTATTGCAAAGCATAATTTTTTTACTATATCACATTATTACTAAAAATGACATAAACGCAGATTGCTTCGGAGTACCTCGCAATGACAACAATTTATCTGAAACTGCCAACTTAGTCTGTGAAATTAGTTTATCACATCAATATCTAACGTCTTCGGTCGCATTAATGGGAAAATCTGGGTTTCGCGGATTGGTTTATCGGAGAGGAATGAGAATAAACGTTCAGAGACACCGAAACCGCAAGTTGGCGGCATACCGTATTCCAAGGCTTCCACAAAGTCGTTGTCAGTCATCTGCGCTTCTTCATCACCCGCTTCGCGCAGTTTGGCTTGCTCAGCAAAGCGTCCAGCTTGATCAATCGGATCATTGAGTTCGCTGAAGCCTTTGCCCATTTCCGAACCGGCCAGAATAATCTGAAAACGCTCCACAAAATCCGGCGCATCTGCTTTCCGTTTAGCCAGCGGTTCCATCATCACCGGCACATTTACCAGAAAGCCCGGACCAGCCATCTGTTTCCGGCAGTATTTCCACAAATTATCTATCGCGCGGTTCAGATTGAAGCCTTGCTTGTCGTATTCCACACCCAATTCCCGAAGTTTAGCTTCTATCTCCGCCAGATCCGCTTTACTGACATCTACCCCAGTCTTAGCTTTAATCGTCTCCAGATAATCATAGCGTTCCCATTCCTTGTCCAGATCGATTTCAAAGCCCTTGATAGTGAATTTCTTCGTGCCAAAAGTTTTCTCGGCGATTTCTTTATACATTTCCTCCGTCAATTTCATCCCCATCTCGTAATCGGCATAAGCCCAATAGAATTCCATATGGGTATAATCCTGAGCGTGCTCGGCATCCATCCCTTCATTGCGGAATACCCGGCCGATTTCAAAGACTTTCGGCAAGCCGGCGACAATCAAGCGCTTGAGCCAAAGTTCCGGCGAAATACGCAGATAAACATCCAGATCCAAGGCATTGTGGTGTGTGACAAACGGCTTGGCTTCCGCGCCCCCGGCGGTATTTTCTAAAATCGGCGTATCCACTTCCAAAAATCCGCGTTTAAGCAGGAACTCACGTATTGTCTGCCAGAAAATAGAGCGTCTTTCCACTTGAGCCCGAACTTCCGGATTGCCCAAAATATCCAAATAACGGCGACGGAAACGCTCTTCTTCGTCTTGCAAGCCATGCCATTTTTCCGGCAAAGACCGCAAACTTTTGGCCAACATCGTCCAGTTTTTCACTTCCAAACTGTTTTCCCCACGCTTAGACACGGCCACCGGACCGGTAATTTCTATGAAATCGCCAATATCCGCCAACTCGCCGAATTGAGTGAAATTGGTTTCCTCCATATCGTCTTTTTTCAGAATACCCTGCAATGTACCGGTGCCATCAAAAAGCGAGACAAACATAATCGCGCCCTGTCCGCGAATCGCCATCAGGCGTCCGGCTAAAGTGATGGCTTTTTTACCCTTTTCCAGTTTGGCAAAATCAGCTAAAACGTCCTTTATATCGTGAGTACGTTTGGTCCTCACCGGATAAGGGTTGAGACCGGCTTGTTTCAAACCCTCAATCTTTTTTAAGCGTTCTTGTCTGATTTCTTCAAGAGAAGCCATTAAATTAATTAAAAATTAATAATTAGAAATTAAAAATGAAGAACAAAAGCTGAAAACAAAATACATTAAAATCATTATTTGACGTCAATGATAGTATATTTCACTTCACCGCGCGGTGTTTTAACTGTCACTTCTTCTCCTTTATGACTACCCAATAAAGCCTCACCTAAGGGCGACTGAAAAGAAACTTTGCCTTCCGCCATACTGGCTTCTTCCTGCCCGACCAGAGTAAAAATATTTTCCTCGCCTCCGGTTTTTTTGATTGTTACTGTTGAGCCAATCTCCACTTCTACACCATGTTTGCTCTTAACAATGACTGCATGTTTTAAAATTTCTTCAATACTGGTGATGCGATCTTCAATATCCGCCTGTTGATCGCGCGCTTCATGATATTCGGCATTCTCCGACAAATCACCCAGTGATTTGGCATAATCCAAACGCTCCGCCACTTCCCGGCGCGTAACCGTTTTAAGGCGAGTCAACTCTTCCTTCAACGCCTCGTATTTTTCCTGACTTAAATATTCTTTTTCCTTGTCCATATAGTTAGCCGACATTATAGCGTATTTTAAGACAGAGAGCAATGAATAAAAACAGGTTTTGCGTCCATATCCCCGCGGCAAGCCGTCGGGGTATTAGGCGCAAAATACCATGGCTGTTTTTCGGAATAGGAGTGGTCCACCGACCACTCAAAGCACACCGCCTGTTTTTCATCCCCTACGGGGACAGTACACCTTTTCGGCTTTTTCGTTCGCCCTGCTCCGAAAAATCCTGAAAAGGTCTTGTGAAGCTCCAAATCTTCGCTTTTCACCCGCGGCAGAGCCGTCGGGGTTTTCAAACAGTGCTCTCCGATAAAAAAACGCCCCCGGCAAGACAAGCTTGTCGGGGGTGGTATTAAAATAACAGACAGATCAAGCCGGTTGATTGGCTGTAACACAGGTTTCCAACACAATCGGCAAAGCACAGCTAGACGTGTGGCTAACGGTGAATTTGGGGTGTTTGTCCCCGATCAACTTCACCACTTTCATCGTTTCCTCGTGCCAGCGCGGGTCGCAAGACTTGAGTCCTCTTTGTTCAAAACAACGAAGCGCCTTAGCCTTGCTGGTGAAGAGAGCAACAATTTCCGAGGTTCCGCCTCGCCACCACATCGTATTCACTTCTCCGATCTCTCGGACATAAGAAGTACACGGAGAAAGCCAGCTGTGTCCTTCGGGAATGTAGGCCTGAAGCCAGCGACCAACAGCCATAAGCGGACCATTGTTTATCCGCCCACCCACCGGGCATTTGCTTTCACCCCGCAAAGCAATCTTGACTGCTACCGGAGGCTTGGCCTGCTTTCCAGAATGTACCTTATAGAGCGAGGTGAGCGTTACCACGTAAAACCTTGTCAGCATGGGAAACTCTCCTTTCCAATCCTAAATAAGATCTTCCATCTTCATTTCTACCACCAGACACGAAAAAAATCAACATTTACTAGGGCGATAACGGGCTGATTCGGCGGATTTGATTAGCTTGTATTTCCAGCCAATAAAACTTATTTTTTAAAACAGAAGCGGTTTTGGACGCAAAAAGAGACGACCAGGATTCCGGAACATAGATTTGTTGAGTGCCTGAGGCATCAGTCATAATCAAGGGACTAGCAGTGGAAGAAAAGAAAAAATCCGATACGGTTTTTTTATTATTCAATATCACGGTTAACGGCGATGTTTTACCATATTCACCGCTGGCTGTTTTAATCGGTACCGGTTCGCCTAGAATTACAGCTAATACCGACCGACCATCTTGCTCCCGAACATTAATAATTTTTCCCGCCACCGAAATAAGCGGTTCAGCACCAAAGTAAGCAATAATTTTGGCCTTTAATTTCTCCGACAATCTTTCGGTCAAAGCTAAATTTTCTTCCGAACCGACTAGGATTAAAGAATTATTTCTGACAACGGTCGGAAAAAACTTAATTAAATCTTTCGCCGAATATTTAGCATCGATTCGCGTTAAGGCTTTAGTCTCATCTTTAGATAAAATAATTTTGGCTTGACCGGTAAAAAGCGGCCAGGCTTTCAATCGATCAAAATCCCAAGTAAAGCGCTGACGCTGATACCAGATATAATGATCGGTCGAGGTGGCTTTTTCTTCAGTCGCAATGGTTTCAAAAACCACAAAGGTTACTTCACGATTAGTAAGAGATGAGCTAGTCAAATTAATCGGGACCAATAATTCTATTATTTCTTGTTCTAAATTGGTCGGTTCTAATTTAAAAGAACTGCCGATGGCGGATACATCACTTCTTAATCGTTCATTGTCGGCATCTAAAGCTGGCTTGGCGCGATCGGGCAAGGCTAAATAATAAGATGAAGTTTCATCACCGCCAATTTTTTTAATGCTGTCATAAGCCGAACCAAAAACCTGATTTTTTACCGGCTGACGGATTAAGCTGAATAATAAATCTTTCTGGCTCGTTGAAGTGACATACCAAAAATCAGTTTGGTCACTACTTTCTTCCACTTGATATTTATTCTGCCAATAATATGGCAAGACTAAACTGTAATTACGGAGTGGATGGTAAAAAACCAAACTAGTCGTTAAATTGGAAGAAGAAGCAAAATCAGCTGGCGTAGCCGCTTCATTTTGATCGCCAAAAAAATACAGGTAGCCGGCGACCAGCAACATTATTAAGAAAAAACCAACAAACAAAGACGAACCGGCATGACGAGAACCTTTTAACATAATGAAAAATTAATCTGTTTCCTTATCCATTTCCTTTTCAATTTCCGTGAATTCGTTTTCCACCGCCTTAAGACGTTCTCGGCAGATCTTGATCAGGCCGGCGCCCTCTTTTACTTTCTCCAAGCCTTCTTCCACGTCCACTTCCTTCTGCTCATCGAACCAGCGCGCGATATCCTGTAGTTTTTGGAACGATTCTTTTAAATTTGTCTTTTTATCCATATTATTGAAAATTTATCTGGTAATTTTTCAGTCTGAAAGTCTATAAAGTCTAAAAGTTACTAGACAGTCTATAAAGTCTTAAAGTCTGTAAAGTCAAAATACAAGACTCAATATTCTAACTTTTGACTTTATGGACTTGATGGACTTTTGACTCGATTTGTCCGTCCTTTAATCTTACCTCAATCAGGTCGCCTTGGGAAATATCCCCTATCCCGCGAATAATCTTATCGTCTTTATAAGCCAAAGAAAAGCCCAAAGCCAGCAGGCGCGCCGGATCATTTTGTGATAAAGTTTTTTCCTGAAAATTAAGTCTCTCCTTAAAAAAGCGCAGAGCTTGGGAAAAAGACGCGGATAATCCCGACTCTAAATCGATTATTTTCCTTTGGCTGGAACGGACGCGCTCAGTCAAAAAAGCCAGCTGTTCGCGCAAGCGCCCTATTGGCGCATTCAGATATTCTAACAACCGCCGAAAATTGTTCTTTATTGCTTCCGCCCGATTTTGCAAAATATTTTTGGCGAGCAAGATTCTTCGGCCGAAAGAGCGGACAACGCGTTCGTCATATAGATTTATTTTCTGGCGACCCTCCTCCCATGACCGGCTAATTATCCCCGCCGCGATGGATGGAGTAGAACAAGCCACGTCAGCGGCCAAAGCGGCAAGCGGTACATCTTTATCATGACCGATGCCCGCTACGACCGGCTTGGGAAAACCGGCCAAAGCACGGACGATCGCTTCATTATTGAACGCTTGGAGCGCTTCTAAGGATCCTCCCCCGCGCATCAGGACTAAAATTTCTATGTCTTGTGTCCGAAAAGTCTTGATGGCCGACAAAATATCGGGTACCGCCTGCGCCCCTTCCACTCGCACATCAATGAACTTCAGCGCAAAACCGAACCGGCCGATATTGGTCAGGAAATCATTTATCACTGCGCCCTGGCGAGAAGTAATGATGCCGATTTTCTCCGGAAACAAAGGCAAAATCCTTTTTTTCTCCGATGCGAACAAGCCTTCTTTCTCCAATTTAGCTTTCAATTCGTCGTATTGTTTTTTGAGCGCCCCCTCCCCAACCAATTCCAGGCCTTCTACTCGAAAACCGAAACGCCCGTTCGGCTTGTAGATATTCGGGAAGCCGGAGACTATCACTTCCAAGCCATCGCGCAGTTCCAGGCCGAACATCACATAATAATTTTTCCATAAAACACAGGATAAAACACTGCCATCTATCTTATCTTTCAAATCAAAATAATAATTGCCGTTTTTTACACTCAAACCGCTAATCTCGCCTTTAATTTTGAAACTGTAAGTCTGCAAACCAACATTGATCAAATCCAAAAAGACCGACACGGAAAAAATTTTCTCCCCGTTTTCGCCAACGCTGATTATTTCTTCGGTTGCTCTATCTGCCCCGTCATTGGTCGTTAATATCTCCCAAATTTTATCACCGTATTTGGCGAATTTCTTGTCCTTGATGCCTTTTATGCCCAGCAAATCCTCTTTTTTCTCCAATTTAGCCCGCGCAATTTCCGCCAAGGCTAGGTTGCCCAATACCAAATACGGCTCCAATCCGGACCGTTTCGCCTCCTTATCCCGCCAAGCCAAAAGTTCCGCCAATTTGTTACTCATTAGCCTAATTTTAGCATACTGATTAGATTTCTCTACCTAGCGATTTTGTACAGAAACCAGCTGATGATAGACAAGACAATACTAAAGATAAGCGCGGTCCAAAAACCGGAAATCCAAAAACCTGCTACCAATTTAGAAACAAGCAAAACCATCAAAGCGTTGATAACTAAACTAAACAAACCCAGAGTCAGCAAAGTAATAGGGAAAGTGATAATCTGTAAAACCGGTTTAATCAAAGCATTAACAATACCCAAAACCAAAGCAGCAATTAACGCCGACCAGATGGAAGCAATGACAATAGACCCGGCCGAAAAATTATTGATTAAATAAGCGGTAATAATAATCGCCAGAGTGGATAAGAGCCAGTTGATGAGAAATTTCATAAATTAAATAGTTAACGAATAATTAATCAAATTATAACTTAAAAAGAGTAAAAGAAAAACCGGCCAATAAGCAGCCGGCTCAATTTTAACATAGGCAGAAAGTATGATTTTTATATATTTATCTGCCTATTCATATCTTCAAAAGGTATTGCTCGCTTGCGCCGGAGCTGGCGCAATTTTTCTCTAACCTGCTCGCCAGTTAAACTCGTCAACCCTTCCGAAAAACGCTTAGCGATTTCTCTTTGTCTTTCTGGAATCAGCGGTTCAGCTGGTTTTTCTCCTGCGATATCGCAAGGTTTATCTTTCATGGTTAGCCTCCTTAAAAATAGATGTTCTTATCCTCTTTCAGCTTAATACATTCAGAAGCGGATGGCAACTCACTTCATTTTTACTGTAACATATCGCCAACGATCATATTGGTCTTTATGAAAAACTATATTTTCATATCCTGATTTGCTTAGAAAACCTGCTAAATCTTTTTTTTGCGAGGAATCAAATTCCAGCCACAGCTCTCCGTTCGGTTTCAGATATTTTTTCGCTTCGCGCAAGATCTTTTTGATTATAATCAAGCCATCCTTGCCGGCAAACAGCGCCTGTTTCGGTTCCCAACCTATTACCGATTTGGCTAATTTCCGGCCCGCCGGAATATAAGGCGGATTGGTAAAAATATAATCATATTTACCGGAAGGACTGTCCTTCTGGTAAGAAAAAAGGTCTGACTGGAAAATTTGGAAGCGTTTGGAAGGGATTTTATTCAGCTTCAAATTCTTGGCAATTTGCGGAATAAGCTTCTTGTCTTTTTCGACAAAATCCACCACGGCATTCGGGCAATGTTTGAGGACAGCCAGGCCAAGACAGCCCGAACCGGCGCCAAGGTCCAAACAGCGGATTTTACCCCTTTTTGCCTTCTCTTTAGCCTCCAGAATGGCCTGCTCCGCCCAAAATTCGGTCTCAGGACGAGGGATAAGCGGGTGGGCGGTCAAGTCTATATGACAACCCAAAAAGTCCACCCAACCGATAATATACGGCAAGGGTTCCCCTTGACGTAACCGCGCAAAATCAGCCATCAAATTGGCTGTTTCGTCGCCTTGATATTTATCCCGAACGAGCCAGCTCAAGATCGGCTTTTTTTGTTTTTTATCCATGGACAACCAAATAGGAAGCGACAATGGTGGCCGTTTCTCCCCGCATAGTCAGTTTTCCCAGACCAACAATTTGGCAACCGGCGCTTTTGGCCGATTCCAATTCCCTCTCGGTCCAACCGCCTTCCGGACCGATAAAAATACCAACGGTTCCTTCCAGATTAACGCCAGATAAAACTTCACCACTCTGATCAAAAAATAAATTCTGCGTATTCACGCGCGACTGTTCCAGCGCTTCTGAAAACGCCATCGGTTCTGCCAGAACCGGCACTATCCCCCGGCCAGCTTGTTCGCTCGCTTCTTTGATGATTTTCTCCAGACGATCTTTTTTGAGCCCGGTCTTAATTGTTCGTTCGGAAATAATCGGCACGATTTTCGCTATTCCGCATTCCACCACTTTCTGCGCCGCCAATTCAAAATTTTCCCGCTTCAAGATGGCTAAATAAAGAATCACACGTCGATGCGGTTCGGCGGAATTGTTTTGGCGCTTGATGATTTCAAATTCTACCCGTCCATCGCCTAAAAAGACCAGCTTGGCTTGCGCTTCCGTCATATCACCAGCCGATAAAATCACCTGCTCACCAAGCTCTAAGCGCAGGACCTGTTTAATCTGGCTGTACAATTCCGGGTCTTTGGAGACAACCAAGTTTTGAGCGAAATCAAAATCGCCGATAAAGCGGTGTATTTTCATGGTATGAAAAATCTAACACAAAAATATGTCTAATTCAATCACTTATCTTTATCACATCGCGCGTACGTACGCGCGATGTGATAAAACGTTCCTCTCCTCTTACAATTTTCATTTCACTCTTTCTTGTACAACAAAAATCCGCCAACAATATCGATTAGCACATCAAACCCAACTCTGGAATTAGACTATCTTCTTTTTGCGACCACCACCATGTGATGCCTTGCCTCCCATCTTGGCAATCCGTCTTTGCAAAGCAGGATCCATTGTGGCGAAACCCTTCTTATGCGACGATCGTCCCCCTAAACTAGCGATTTTCCGTCTCTTTTCCACACTCATCGAAGCAAACCCGCGTTTCGCATATTTTTTACCAATATTTTTTTTCATGAATCATTATGATTAGCGCTGGTAAAGTCGAACCTGATTAAAGTATAGCATATTTCCCTTATTACTTGATTTGCGTTAAGATGGGTTCAATTATATGTTAATTGATGATGTCACAATTAAAGTCCAAGCTGGTCGCGGGGGCGCCGGGGCGGTATCTTTTAATAAAAATCGGATGATGTTAGGACCGACCGGCGGTAACGGCGGACACGGCGGTAGCGTTATCTTTGAAGGTATTCCCGATTTGGGCGCGCTGGAGCATTTTCGTTATCAAAAAGAATTAAAAGCGGAGAATGGTGGCAGTGGACATGGGCAATTCGTGGACGGACCGGACGGCCAAGATCTGATATTAAAAATTCCCGTCGGCACCGTTATCCACAATTTGGATTCGGGTTTTGATTATGAAATTGTCAAAATCGGCGAACTAGTAACGGTCGCCAAAGGGGGCTATGGCGGAAAAGGCAATTACAAATTTCGCTCGCCGATCAACACCACACCGAAACAAGCTCAACCTGGTTTGCCCGGCGACGCGTTCAACCTGCGTTTAGAACTTAAACTAATTGCCGATATCGGCCTAATTGGCTTGCCTAATGTCGGTAAATCCACTCTGCTTAATACTTTAACCAACGCCAAAGCCAAAGTCGCCAATTACCAATTCACTACCCTGGAACCAAACTTGGGCGTTTATTTCGGTTTAATTTTAGCCGATATCCCAGGTTTGATTGAGGGCGCCTCAACCGGTAAAGGCCTAGGCATAAAATTTTTGCGCCATGTCGAACGGACTAAAGCCTTATTCCATCTCGTGGCGGCGGATAGTGAGGATATTGCGCAAGACTATAAAATCATTAGGCAAGAACTGGCTTCTTACAATAAAGCTCTGCTGACAAAACCGGAATATCTTTTCATCACCAAAATTGATACCGTCTCAGCCGAGAAAAATAAAGAATTACTCAAAATCGCCAAAAAATTGAATAAAAACTCCGGCGCGATTTCCATTCTTGACGATCAAAGTCTAAACACTGTTAAAAAGTTTCTTAACGAGTTGGAAAAAGAAAAAATTCAGCTTTAGACTTAAAAACTTGATTAAAACTTAGTTAATCAATTCAACGTTTATTTTCTCTGTCTGGAGTGGAAAAGATTTTAACCAAAATGGGCTGATAGAAGCTTCCGCGCGATATATATTCGGATAAGATTTGAAAACAGTATCACTTTCAGTAAAGGATAAACCCGCTAACTTACTCTTTATTTCTTCTGTCTTAATCGGCCAAATCAACTTCGCATTGCCGGTCAGTTTGAAGTTTATCGTCTTACTTCGGTCAGCATCAAATTTCTCTTTATCCAACCACTGAAATTGCAAATCAGTCAGATTGGCGACTTTTAATCCCTCTACCGGTTCATCGGGATTCTGTCTAAGAGCCAGATAACCGCTTAAATTGCTAGACTTAAACAAAACAGCAATTAAGGACATCTGTCCCTCTAATACTGCTTCCGAACTGGAAGCGACATTTTCTTTTTGTCGACTGGTAAAATCAAAAATCATCCCATCGTCAAAAATAATATAATCCGCCGGAATTTGCAGTTTAGCTTTTTTACTAATCGCTATTTTCAAGTCCGCCTGCAACGACGCTTCCGCTTTCTTCCGTTCTGACTCGGAAATTAAGTTGACTAAGCCGCTTTGACCGCCGGTAAAGTCCTTATCGGAAGAAACCGCAAACTTGTCATATTTTGCTGTACCCTTGAAACCGACGATTTTGAAGCTGGTTGGCGCGATATTACCGGCTTTACCGGCTATGTCAGCCGTTACTAAAACCGTAACCTGACCACCGCTACCGGGAACAGTAACAGAATCAATCAAACGGAAAATCGCGCCATCAGGGGCGGACAAACGCGTGCTCGCCACTAAACGTTGAGGAGCAGAACTATAATTATTGGTGATAGTTACCTTTCCGCCAGCTTTAGTTTCCACTCTCTTTTGTTCGGTCGCGGTCACGGTCATTTCCTTAGTCTCTTCCAATTTGATGACGGAAAATTCCAAACCGGAAGTCACCGGCGCTTTAGCAGCACTGAACTGTCCAGTCACATTAAAAGTCGCTTGGCGCGGAGAAATTTTAACGGTCGCGCGCGCCAGTTTAGTGGAAAGAAAATAACCGCCCGCTAAGACAACCAGTAAAATACAAAACCAAACAAACATAGAAACTCGCTTACCGGCGCGCGGAGCATAGCCACTAGAAATAATGGACGGCGATCCTGCCTGCGCCGGCAGGTCATAGCGTTCATCTTCTATCTTTTTCCGTCGCACGCCAGTCGTTTTTTTGGGCGCCAAACCAATGCCATTTTTTGGCAAGAGTTCCTTTAAACTTTTTTTGCGTACTTCATCCATTAAAGTGTTATTTATTTTACCACGTTATCTACTAATTTTCCAATATAGAGTTTTTACGAAGCAAGGTCTTTAAAAGTAGTCTGAAAGTCCATAAAGTCAAAAGTGAAATACCTTTGAATTCGGGCTTTAAGACTTTATAGACTTTACGGACTTTTAGCTATTGATTTCTCACAGAACCCGGTTTCTAATAAAATGTAGGTATCATGAATCGTCCGCGGCGCGCCAAGCTGTTCAGCCAAGTGCCGATAATCATAATATTTAACTCTAAAATTTTGTTGAGAAAAAGTAAACCGGCTGAAATGTTCCGACTTAAGCCAACCAATAAACAAAGATTCGGCTATCGTATCACCGGTAATGAGCAGAGTTTCCGGCACCACTTTACCTCCTAACGTCAATTCCAAAGTAGTTAAGACATTACCAATCCAACGGTCACGGACGATAATCAAGGCCTGTTCCACTCGCCGTTTTGATTCATTATGCAAATGGCCATTTAAAAAGAGAGTTAGCAGTGATGACGCTTCGGCCGGCACGGTCCCAAGCGTGACCGCTAAATCGCGAATAATCGCTTTTAGACCATAGGGAAACGAGGCTTGCTCCTCTAAAATGCCATCGCTAGATACTAGCACATCGGATAGCTCGCCGGAAACATCAATGGCAATGAAGCGATCATCGCCTGACAGTAAGTTCCGCAACGAATGCCAAGCGGCAAATTGGCTGGAATGGAAACTAATCCGGTCATGGTGGCTAACCGCGATAATATCATGTTTGAGTTTTTCCAACGCTCGAACCGGACTGGCGCTTAAAAATTGAGCAATAGAAACCTGACTGGCGCGTAGACCGAAAGGTCTGACCATTTCATAACCGTCTAATTTTATTTTCATCACTTGATTATCTAAAATCGCCAACTCACCCATCTGATCTGAACAGATTTCCTTAAAATCGGTAATCGTGCGCCGGCTTAAACCGTCTAAAATCTTTTTAGTGAAAACTTCCGGCTGTTCAGTCGCGTAATCAATCAGTTTGGTTTGCGTGACCACATAAGGCGAGGCCAGAAAACAAACATATTCCTCCGGCACCAAACGCGATTCTTTCAATAAACTATTTAAACTATCATGAATAGCCTTAGTTACCTCGTGATTGAATCGATCATAGTCAAATTGGCCGGGTGATTTAATCTCCGCTTGTGTATGCGCGATAAGTTGCAGAGGCGGATGATTTTTATCAGTGGTCACCGCCACGATTGCCGCGCTAACAGAACCGGTACCGATATCTAAAATCGCTACCATCCGACGTTTATCTTTTTTCCAAAAATTCCAAAGAGACATACTTATTTGGAATTATACCACGCCACGTAAAAGAATATACGAAACAAGTGTGAATAAAGCTTTCAGCTGTCAGGTTTCAGCTTTCAGAAAAATGTGGATATGAATTCAAGATAAAATCCGCCTTGGCGGATTTTATCTGCTGACACCTGAAACCTGAAAGCTATTCTAGTATCGCCTTAATTCGTCTTACACCGGCCGCGACCGCTTCTTCTTTGGTGATTTTGAAATGACCGAGTTCTCCGGTGTTAGCCACATGCGGTCCGCCACAGAATTCTTTGCTGAAATCGTCTATTTTATAGACTCGCACCATATCGCCGTATTTAAACAGATCAAAAGACAATAAGCCGACAACTTTGAGCGCTTCGTCTTTGGGTAGTTCCATCATTTCTACCGGAATCTCAGCGGTAATTTTTTCGTTGACTAAATCCTCCACCGCTTTAAGTTGCTCATCGGTTAGCTTGTCCGGCCAATTGAAATCAAAGCGCAAGCGTTCGGTCGTAATATTGCTACCCTTCTGAAAAATATCGGCACCCAAAATCTGACGCAAAGCAGCCAAAAGCAAATGCGTCGCGGTATGATACTTAGTTTCCATCTCGCCCGTACCCGCTAGTCCCCCTTTGAACTTTTGCTCGGCACCCACGCGCGAAAGTTCTTGATGCTTTTTCATTTCCTCATCAAATTTCGCGCGATCAATTATCTGACCTTTTTCCTTAGCCAATTCTTCCGTTAATTCTATTGGAAAACCGAATGATTGATATAGATCAAACGGATCGCGTCCCTTTTCAAACTCACGCAAACCTTTCTCAAGCGTTTGGTGGAATTTTTCCTCTTCCTTATTTATCTCATCTTTAATCACCGATTTTTGCGTTGCCAAATTGTCGTAAACCGCCTTGTATTTTTCAATTACGATTTCCGCCAAACTAACCAACGTTCCCGCCGGCAAGCCCAGCACATCGGCGTAACGAATTGCCCGACGCAAGATCCGGCGCAAAATATAGCCTTTATCCGTATTAGACGGCGTCACGCCATCGGCAATCATAAAGACCGCGGTGCGAAGATGGTCAGCGACGATGCGCTTGGCTTTTTCATCAGAAGAACCGTGCTCCCAGCCGGACAATTCATTGATTTTAGCAAAAATCGGTGCGAACATATCGGTGTCAAACACGGTCGCCTGACCGTTTACCACAGCGGTCGTGCGTTCCAAGCCCATGCCGGTATCAACATTCTTTTTGGCAAGCGGTTCGTACTTTCCATTAGCGGTCTTGTTGAATTCCATAAACACATTATTCCAAACTTCCATCAAACGAAAAGAATTCACTAAATCAATAAACTTGCCGGCAAGCGGTCCTTCTTCTGGCCGAGTGTCATAGAAAAATTCCGAATCGCCTCCGCACGGACCCTCCGATCCGGCAATCCAAAAATTGTCACCCACACCGAGCGGAATAATTCGCACGTCACCATTCACTATTTCATCATCCCCCGCCACCCCGGCCGAGATGCCGTATTTGGCGAAAATATCCTGCCAGATTTTTATCGCCTCTTCATCGCGCGGAATACCATTTTCGCCCTTAAATACAGTCACATAAAATCGGTTCGGGTCCAGGCCCAAACCTTCTTCCTTACTTGTCAGAAATTCAAAACTCCACGGCAAAGATTCCGCCTTAAAATAATCGCCGAGCGACCAATTACCCAACATTTCAAAAAAAGTCAGATGACGATTATCTCCCACTTCATCAATATCTCCCGTACGGACACATTTTTGACTATCAGCCAAACGTGTACCAGCCGGATGAACTTGTCCCAAAAGATACGGTACCAAGGGTTGCATCCCGGCCGTATTGAATAAGGTAGATGGATCATTTTCCGGAACTAAAGAAGCGGAAGGAATAATGGTATGCCCGCGCTTGGCAAAAAATTGTAAAAATTTCTCGCGAATTTCGTTAGATAACATAACTTAAATAATATCAAAAATAGCCCAAAACACCAATTCCGGGCAAAATTAAAGGGCGTCGATCTCGATGAGAAAGACGCCCTTTGGGAAACGCGCTCGACAGCGCCGAACTAACGCACCAACAACGGACTAAGCTAGGGAGGGAAATCTTCACAGGACAAGGGCCTGGTTTTCCGTCTCCGAACCAATTGTTTGTCGGTTCGACCGTCCAAACTGGTTGGACGATGGCTTTTGCTGTGGGTAGTAGAAACCCCTTCGCTGGTTCGCATTTCCCCTTGCAAACACCTGTCTTTTTTTAGTATAGCAGATAGGCAAAAAATGTCAAGCCATTGTATGTTTTAGAAGAGTTAGTTACACTTTTTTCCTTAAAAGTGAGCCCTGCATTCATATTCTGGAATAAAAGTGTCACTAACGCTTGATTAATGTACAGCCCATACATCTTATTGCTTTTTCCTTGATAAAGCTTAAGATTAGCTCCAGAAAGGGGGTGATTTAAAATGAGCGACCAGCCATTCACTGGGACTATCGTCTGTTCGTTGGTCTTTTTGCGCCGTTTGGGCGAAGTACTCTTGGCTCGTAAAGTGAAGGAGCTAATCATCGGGTATCTGACCGGTCACGGGGGAAAACAGGAGCTGGGTGAAACAATCAGACAAACTGCCGTGCGAGAACTCTTTGATGAAACAGGCAAGGGTGTGATTGTAAAGCCGGAGAAACTTCATCGGCGAGCCGTCATCTATTTTCACAACCGGAACAAAGACGGGACAAGATTCATCATCAAAGTCCACGTCTATGTAGCCTGGTGGTGGGAAGGTGAACCGAAAGCCACCGACGAGATGGCAGAACCATCCTGGTTTCCGGATGGCAACTTGCCGTTTGAGCAGATGCCTCCCGGAGACAGATATTGGCTACCACAGATTATGGCCGACAAAGATGTAGAAATTATCGGCCATATACATTACAGCCGGAATCAAAAAAGATTAATCAAGAAGGATATCCGGAGGATGTACGGCCTTCTTGATAAACTTGAGCCGGAAAGCTAAACCCCAGGACTGACACGCGCTAAATGCCGTGTCAGTCCTTATTTTTTTGTTCCTACTTTTAACTTCTAACTATTAACTGATTATGCCTCCCCCCAGACAAATTTCTCCGTCATAAACCACCACCGATTGGCCGGGAGCGGCCGTTTGCGATTCGGCGAAAATCACCTGCCAAATTTGATCGGTTTTGGACAAACGGCAAGACACTAGCGGTTCGCGATAACGTACCCGGCCGGAATATTCTTTGTCTGTTTCCGGCTCCCCCGCTGTCCACGATACATTTGATAGATTTATTTTATTTACCGCGCCTTTGACCAAATCCTTGAGTGGTCCGACGGTCAAGGTATTGGTCGCCAGATCTTTGGCAATAATATAGAGCGGTTTCTCATCCGGCGATTTTTTGAAGATTTCCAGTCCGTGTCGTTCACCTAAAGTATAAAATAGCACGCCCTCATGCCGGCCAATAATTTGACCGTTAACATCCACCACATCGCCCGTTTTCTCCGGAATGAATTCTTTGAGAAAGTCTTTCACATCCAGTTTGCCGATAAAGCACAAACCCTGGCTGTCCTTTTTCGCTTCGTTGGGCAGACCAAATTTTTTCGCCAATTTTCGCACTTCCTCTTTTTGCAAATGCCCGACTGGAAACAAAGTATGGGACAATTGCTCTTGCCCCAACGTCCACAAAAAATAACTTTGATCTTTATTCTTATCCACTCCAGCAAGCATTTGAACCTGGATTCCGGCCTCCGCCGGAATGACACGAGTGCGGGCATAATGACCGGTCGCCACATAATCCGCTCTCTGCGCCATCGCCCAGCGGAAAAAAGCGCCGAACTTGATCGCCTTATTACACATCACGTCTGGATTGGGAGTCCGGCCAGACTTATATTCCGCCATCATATAATCCACCACATCGTGTTTGTATTCTTTGGACAAATCCAGAGTAATGAATGGAATATCCAGCTTAGCCGCCACGCGCATTGCCTCGCGCCGTTCTTCCCGCCAGCCACAGTCAAAACCCGCTGGTTCCCAAGCCTTGATAAATACGCCGGTAACATCATAGCCTTGTTCCTGGAGCAATGCCGCGGAGACGGAAGAATCTACCCCGCCACTCATTCCCACGAAGACTTTAGGTTTAAGAGTGGTATCGGTATTCTTATGTTTAGTCCAAATTCTTTCCATTTTTGTTTGATTAATCGTACCGAGCGTGGCACCCGCATTAAAGGTTCCGGGAAGG